>Ga0255771_1001974_pt1 | contig 21258 bp, 16 predicted proteins | sample 011ome_19_FD_179969 | JGI IMG/M metagenome (GOLD analysis project Ga0255771, IMG submission 179969) | Coastal salt marsh microbial communities from the Groves Creek Marsh, Skidaway Island, Georgia - 011510BT metaG (version 2) | ecosystem: Environmental > Aquatic > Marine > Intertidal zone > Salt...
AAGCTGCCTTTGGTGATGACACCGTGTATTTAGAACGTTATCTCGGCAATCCAAGGCATATTGAGATACAGGTGATTGCCGATGCTCATGGAAATGTTGCTCATCTGGGTGAACGCGAATGTTCCGTCCAGCGTCGCCATCAAAAATTACTCGAAGAGGCCCCCTCACCTGCTTTGACACCTGATGAACGTGATCATATTGGCCGTATCGCTGCGGATGCCACTCGTGCCATGGGTTACCTTGGGCTTGGAACAATGGAGTTTCTCTATGAAAATGGAGAATTCTTTTTCATTGAAATGAACACAAGATTGCAGGTTGAACACCCGATTACGGAGGCAATCACCGGTATTGATCTGGTAGTAGAACAAATTCGTATTGCCGCTGGGCTGCCCTTATCCTTCCAGCAAGAGGATGTGCAGTTCAATGGTCATGCTATTGAATGCCGCATCAATGCCGAACATCCCACCACCTTTATGCCAACTCCGGGCAAAGTAAGTGATTTTCACGCCCCTGGTGGCCCCGGCGTTCGGGTCGACAGTTTTCTTTATTCCGGCTACCGCATCCCATCCGATTATGACAGCCTGATTGCCAAGATCATTGTTCATGGGGATGATCGGGCACATTGTTTGGCGCGATTGCAACGTGCGCTTGATGAAACCATTATTTCACCTATGCCCACTTCGCTTGATCTGCATCGCTTGCTAGCTAAAGATACGGATATCGCCTTAGGGAATTATTCAATCCGTTGGCTAGAAGAAAAATTCCTGCCAAACCTAGAAGCAAGCAAAGACGCTGATAACAGCAAAGCATAACAGCCCTTGCCAGTGTTTTGCATCATCGGCAAAATAGGCATATGTATCACTTTTCGCCAGAAACCCTGATCAAATCCTATGCGCTAGGGGTTTTCCCGATGGCAGAAAGCCATGATGATGAGCGCATCTTTTTTGTTGATCCAGAACAGCGCGGCATTATCCCTCTTCATCCCCCTCATCTCAGCCGTTCTGCACGCCGATTAATTCGCCGTTCCCCTTTGCGTGTAACCGCTAATCAAGCCTTTGCTGAGGTTATTGACGGGTGTCGCGAAATTACAGATCAGCGCACCGATACTTGGATCAATCCCCAAATCCGTCAGCTTTACTGTGCTTTGCATAAGCTTGGTTTTGCACATTCCCTTGAGGTCTGGCAAGATGATACGGAGACCTCACCACAACTTGTTGGTGGCATATATGGGGTCGCGTTAGCAGGAGCGTTTTTTGGCGAATCTATGTTTAGCCGTGTCAGCAATGCGTCTAAACTGGCCTTGCTTCATCTGATGGCGCGTCTCCGCTATGGGGGTTTTACCTTATTTGACACGCAGTTCATCAACCCACATCTGGTGCAATTTGGGTGTGTGGAAATTCCACGGCAAGATTTTCATGAACGCCTTCGGTCTGCCCTTCAGGCATCAGCGCACTTTCCACAAGATGATGACCCTACGGCAATGCTTGATCAGTTGTTACAGGACAACACAGTGATATCATAAACCGGATGTTCAAGCCCACTGATCGCCGGGGATGAGGCAAACATCCAACCCATAAAAATAGGCATTTCAGTCACCTTGCCGCCGTAATCTACTGATCGGATTTCAATCAAAGCGGCGTGATCCGGCGGTTGATCCGGAGGACGAAAATTACAAGCATGGACATAAAGTTCCAGCGTGCCAAATCGGGTAGTGACCCCTATTGGGACATCAATGGTAGAAATCCGCGCGGTGATTTTATCTAGGGTTTGAAGCCTTGCGCGTTCGCCATTGCGCCAATCCCCTTGATTGGCAGACGCCTCACCAGCAGCAAAGACGAGGGCAGATAAGAACATGAATAAAGCCAGAAAGGAAACAGAGATGCCCGATCCGCGCACGCTACTCACCTGTCTGGTCACTGGAAAACACCGCTTTACCAATCAAATCTGCCAGATTGATCGGGTCAAGGGTATTATAAAACACATGCCCTTCGGCAATCGTATCCATAGAGTTTCCCGGCACGACATCAACATGACTGCCACCAAGAAGCGACGTTGACGAGATGCGCACAACGCTATCATCCGGAATGGCATAAGACGGATCAATAGCCATTTCGACATAGGCATCAAAGATTTCGGGATCAAGCCGGGTGGAAGATACACTGCCAATGGCTATGCCTGAAATACGAACATCATCCCCAACCTTAAGATCGCCAATCTTGCCGAATACTGCCTCAACCGTGATGGTGTCATTAGGCTTAAAATTGGTGATCGATAGGGCAAGCCACAGAAAGGCACCAGCAATGATCAAAACCACTGCGCCCATTACCATTTCTATGGTGTTACGCATGGCTGATTACTCCGGCTTCCACGGCTGATAATCCCCTGTCGCTTGGCGCCGACGCCCCAAGCGCAAAAGATGCCCTGCTGGGCGATAAGCGTGGATCGTACCAGTCAAATTCGGTTGATGCGGCAATTGCCAAGCCTGCTTGGTGTAACCACCTTCGGGGGGCAAATCTTTTTCAGTATAGTGTAGCCAGCCATGCCAATCTGCTGGCACCTTACTCGCCTCTGGCATGCCTTTATAAATGACATAACGGCGCGGACGACCATTATTGCGGGTTTTCCGAGATTCGTAATAGCAATTCCCAAACTCATCCTTACCAACTCGTTTTGAGCGAAGTCTGATGTTTAACCGTGAAAGCAAATGCATGATAAAAACCCAGTTTCTCGTAAATCATAATTCAACTATATCCATAGCGGATATTGTTCTGTCTCGCAACGATTGAAGTCACCACCACCGATCATACGTTCTAGATTTAGACAATGAAAGCATCCCTTACCCTGACCAAAAGCATCATGTTTTTTCGCGCTATGGTTGTGTGTTTTTTTTCTTCGCAACCATCAGATTAAATGCCAGTAAAAGAGGCGCAGATTTCTGGTGATTCGTTCTCTTCAAGAACTTTTTTTACATTATGGTTAAATTTTGATATTGCTATCCACCACCAACATCATGTACATATTTATATCTTAACTACAACATATAGATCTTAAGTAACGAATCGCCGAACATTTCATGCTCCGTGCGGATCTTATAATTGATAAACAAAGGTATACATTATGAAATTGACTCGCCACTTTACCACAGCAAATCAATGCCCCTACGACAGCATTGCGTGGACACACGTTACAAGTGAAATTAAGAATCCTGACGGAACAATCGTATTCCGCGCAGAAAATGTTGAGGTGCCTACTGAGTTTTCACAAGTGGCGAGTGATATTCTGGCTCAAAAATATTTTCGGAAAGCTGGCGTTCCCGCAGAACTGAAGCGTGTTGAAGAGAATAATGTGCCGTCATGGTTGTGGCGTTCTACCGCTGATGAAGCCGCGCTCAAAGCCCTCCCTGAAGATCAGCGCTACACTGGCGAGGTGTCGGCCAAGCAGGTTTATGACCGTCTTGCTGGCACATGGACATATTGGGGATGGAAGGGGGGATATTTTTCTTCCGAGGATGATGCGCGCATCTATTTTGATGAAATGCGTTATATGTTAGCGCGCCAAATGGCGGCACCGAACAGTCCTCAGTGGTTCAACACTGGCCTGCATTGGGCCTATGGTATTGATGGTGCTGGGCAAGGCCATCATTATGTCGATTTTGAAACTGGCAAACTGACACGGTCAAAATCCGCTTATGAACACCCTCAGCCTCATGCCTGCTTTATCCAATCCATTAAGGACGATCTGGTCAATGATGGTGGCATTATGGACCTATGGGTGCGTGAGGCCAGATTGTTCAAATATGGCTCAGGCACTGGCACCAACTTTTCTTCTTTGCGTGGGTCAAGTGAACCTTTGGCAGGTGGCGGCAAATCTTCTGGTCTGATGAGCTTTTTGCGCATTGGTGATCGGGCGGCTGGTGCTATTAAATCAGGCGGCACCACACGCCGTGCCGCCAAAATGGTGACTGTTGATATCGACCACCCTGATATTGTTGATTACGTTGACTGGAAAGTGGTGGAAGAACAAAAAGTTGCCGCCCTGGTGACAGGATCAAAGCTTGCTAGCATTCACATGAATGCGGTGATGAAAGCCTGCACAGAAGGGGAGAGCGAAAACCGTTTTGACCCTAAAATCAATCTGACGCTGAAAAAGGCTATTATTGCCGCGCGTAAGGTAATGATCCCTGAAAATTACATTCAGCGCGTCATCCAGTTTGCCCAACAGGGTTACTCAGAAATCTCTTTTAAGACTTACGACACTGACTGGGATTCCGAAGCTTATCTGACGGTGGCTGGCCAAAACTCAAACAACTCAGTTCGGGTGACCAATGACTTTCTGCAAAAGGTTCTCGATGATGGTGAGTGGGAATTGATCAGACGGACGGACGGCAAGGTCAGCGACCGGATCAACGCCAAAGAATTATGGGAAAAGATTGCCCATGCCGCTTGGGCCTGTGCTGATCCAGGTCTGCAATATGACACCACCATTAATGAATGGCACACTTGCCCGCAAGGTGGACGGATTAATGCATCCAATCCGTGTTCTGAATATATGTTCCTCGATGATACCGCTTGTAATCTCGCATCACTTAACCTGATGCAATTCCGCCACGCGGATAAGCGCTTTGATATCACCGCCTATGAATATGCGGTTCAACTCTGGACCATTACGTTGGAAATCTCGGTACTGATGGCGCAATTCCCATCCAAGGAAATTGCTCAACTGTCCTATGAATACCGCACCCTTGGTCTTGGTTATGCCAATATTGGCGGCCTGCTTATGGCATCGGGTTATTCCTATGACAGTGATGAAGCCCGCGCCATCTGCGCGGCCCTAAGTGCGATCATGACTGGCGTTTCCTACGCAACCTCGGCACGCATGGCCAAAGAGCTTGGGGCATTCCCACGCTATGATGAAAATGCCAAAGACATGCTTCGCGTGATCCGCAATCATCGCAACGCCGCCCATGGCAAGTCAGACGGATATGAAGGGCTTTCGATCATGCCCGTTCCGATCAAGGCGGATGACTGCCCTGATGCCAACCTCATCACCGCTGCCAAAAAAGCATGGGATGACGCGCTTAGCCTTGGGGAAACTCATGGTTATCGTAATGCCCAGACCACTGTGATCGCACCAACAGGCACGATTGGATTGGTCATGGATTGTGACACCACAGGGATTGAGCCTGATTTTGCTATCGTTAAGTTCAAAAAACTGGCTGGCGGCGGCTATTTCAAAATCATCAACCGCGTTGTGCCAGAAGCGTTGGAAAATCTTGGTTATGAGCAAAGCCAAATTGACGACATCATTCGTTATGCCGTTGGTCATGGGTCGCTTGATCAGTGCCAGTCTATTAGCCTTTCTGCGCTGAAAGCAAAAGGCTTTACCGACCAGATCATTGCTGATCTTAATAAGGCTCTGAAATCTGCGTTTGATATTAAGTTTGCTATCAACCGCTTCAGCCTTGGTGATGATTTCTGCAAGAACACCCTTGGGTTAACAGACGCACAGCTTAATGATTTCAGCTTTGATATGCTTGCCCATCTTGGCTTTAGCAAGGATGAGATTGAACACGCCAACACCCATGTTTGTGGTTCTATGACCCTTGAAGGTGCTCCACACCTCAAAGATGAGCATTTGCCTGTCTTTGATTGCGCCAACCCTTGTGGCCGTATTGGCAAGCGTTTCTTGAGCGTGGATAGCCACATCACCATGATGGCCGCCGCTCAGCCGTTTATCTCTGGGGCAATTTCCAAAACCATCAATATGCCAAACGAAGCCACAGTTGAAGATTGCGGCGCGGCTTATATGCTGTCTTGGAAACTTGGGCTTAAGGCTAATGCGCTTTATCGTGATGGCTCCAAGCTAAGCCAGCCACTTTCAGCCAGCCTTGTTGATGATGAAGACCTTGAGATGGATGATGACGCCATTGCCCCTGCCGCACAAACAACCAAAGTGGTAGAAAAGATTATTGAGCGTTATGTCGCTTCACGCCAGCGTCTGCCTGATCGCCGCAAAGGGTATACCCAGAAAGCCATTGTTGGCGGTCATAAAGTCTATCTTCGGACAGGCGAATATGAAGACGGCAAGCTTGGGGAATTGTTTATTGATATGCATAAGGAAGGCGCGGCATTCCGTTCACTGATGAACAACTTTGCTATCGCTGTATCCATTGGCTTGCAATATGGCGTGCCATTGGAAGAGTTTGTTGAAGCCTTTACCTTTACCCGGTTTGAACCCCAAGGTATGGTACAAGGGAACGATCTGATTAAGATGTCTTCCTCTATTCTGGATTATATCTTCCGCGAACTTGCTATTTCCTATCTGGATCGTGCGGATCTTGGTCATGTTAACGCAGATGATCTGGCGATGGACGCCATGGGGTCTGGCGAAGACCAATCTGAACTGGCTCACTCCACGGTCAGCACCGGTTTTGTTCGCAACCGTAACATTGTGCTTTTGCACGGAACCGGCACCGATGGCCAGACCACCATGTCAGCCGATGATACCAGTGTGTCAGCCACCAGGGCCCAAGGCGCGGTTAGTACCAGCACCGGTGCAAGCGCAGGAAGCACAAGTAAAGTGGCATCACAGGTTCAGCAAGCTCGTATGCAAGGTTACGAAGGTGAGAATTGTAACGAATGCGGAAACTTCACCTTGGTTCGCAATGGCACTTGCTTGAAATGTAACACTTGCGGGTCGACCACGGGTTGCAGCTAAACCGGAAACCTCTATCCAAAATCCTTTTATGACAGGAGAAGACATGTCAGGAAAAATTGATCAGCGCCTAAAAGAATTAGGCATTACCCTTCCCGACGCCCCGGCACCTGCGGCAAACTATATCCCTTTTGTGATTAGTGGGAATCTGGTTTTCATTTCAGGTCAGGTTCCGATGGTCGATGGCAAGATCGAAAAGATAGGGGCTATCGGTGATGGCACCATGACTCAAGATGATGCCGAAGGTGAAGCGCGTAAATGTGCGATTAACCTTTTGTCTCAGCTGAAAGCTGCTACCGGTGGTGATCTTGATCGGGTAACTCGTGTGGTTAAACTTGGCGGTTTTGTGGCTTGTACTGCTGATTTCAAGGCACAACCCCAAGTTATCAATATGGCGTCAAACATGATGGTTGATGTGTTTGGCGATATTGGCCGTCATGCCCGTTTTGCCGTAGGCACCAATGCGCTTCCTCTTGGCTGTTTGGTTGAGATTGAAGGTATTTTTGAAATCGCCTGATTAAGGGTATTGCTTCCGGCATCATCTGCCCCAATATGGTAGTTATGGATGATGACCTGACCCCAAGCAACCCTGCCTTATCAGACTCTGCCAACAGCCCTAATCTGGGCTGGACAGCAGAAATGGTGAACTCGATATCAGCAATCCCAGAAAAACACTGGGATCGCTGTGCTGGTTCTGGTGAACCGTTAATCAGCCATGCTTTTTTCACCGCCCTTGAGGAAAGTGGCTCAGCCAGCAATAGCAGCGGCTGGGCGCCACGACATTTGGTGTTAAAAGACCAGACAGGCAAAATCGTGGGGGTTCTGCCGCTATATCTTAAATCGCATTCCTATGGGGAATATGTGTTTGATCACGCATGGGCTGATGCTTGGGCGCGTGCAGGGGGGCAATACTACCCTAAGGCGCAAATTGGCATCCCCTTTACTCCGGTTCCGGGACGGAGGCTTTTGGTTGACCCAGATCTTGATATGGTAACAAAACCCCGTGCTGAAACCGCCTTAGCTGAAGCTGCCCTCGCCAGTGCAAGCCAACTGGGGCTTTCCTCCGTGCATATGACTTTTCTGACTAAAGATGAACACGATCATCTGACAACGCCGCAACAAAGCGCATGGATTAGCCGTGAGGGAATGCAGTTCCACTGGCATAACCGCGGCTATGATGATTTTGAAGATTTTCTTAGCACCCTTTCTTCACGCAAGCGTAAAGCTATAAAGCGTGAACGCCGCGACATTAGCGATGCTGGCCTTAGCTTTGATCTGTTGCGTGGAGAAGATTTGAAAACCCATCACTGGGATGCCTTTTATGATTTTTATCTGGCAACAATTGATCGCAAATGGGGCGGCGCATATCTAACACGTGGTTTTTTTGACCACATTCATCAGACCATGCGTGAGCACATACTGCTTGTTATCGCAAATCATGAGGGTAAGCCTGTGGCAGGGGCAATTAATTTTGTTGGCAAGGATACGCTTTATGGGCGCAACTGGGGCAGTATTGTCGATATCCCATTCCTGCATTTTGAGACCTGCTATTATCAAGCCATTTCTTATGCTATTGCCAATGGCCTTAAAAAGGTTGAAGCAGGGGCACAAGGCCTACACAAAGTGCAACGAGGGTATGAACCTGTCCCGACCTATTCCGTCCATCACATGACTGATCCCGGCTTTCATAACGCGGTAAAGGATTTTACGGCAAAAGAGGCCAGACATGTTGCCCGTGAACGACAAGAGCTTATCGGGTGGATGCCTTATAAGGCCGCCACTTAAACCAAAAGAATGGCCGGCACAATACCCTAGCTGGCAGTTTCCACCGACCCTGATTTTTTCTTTTGCGTCTTGCGCGGTTTAGCAGATCGGGTTTTCCGAGAAGCATCCTCTTTTGCCACTTTGACCGTCAAACGCGAAATATGCCCGTCCTTATCAGCTTTATCCGCGTCAACCACAACCGAACCCCCATCAACCAGACGCCCAAACAATAACTCTTCTGATAGAGGTTTTTTGACATGTTCCTGGACGACCCTAGCTAGAGGTCTTGCCCCATATGCTGGTTCGTACCCGCGTTCAGCCAGCCAGTCACGCGCCGCATCAGTAAGGCTAATGCTGACCCCGCGATCCGCAAGCTGTGCTTCGAGTTGCATGATAAACTTATCCACCACTTTACGCACTGTTTCAGGGGCAAGTGCGGCAAAATTAATGATCGCATCAAGCCGGTTACGAAACTCTGGCGAAAAGGTTCGCTCAATAGCCTCTGTCGCTGCGCCATCACGCCGATCACGACCAAACCCGATAGCCTGCTTGCTTAATTCACTGGCGCCAGCATTTGTTGTCATGATGATGATGACATTACGGAAATCAATAGTCTTGCCATTGTGATCAGTTAGACGCCCATTATCCATCACCTGCAACAACAGATTAAAGATATCAGGATGGGCTTTTTCAATCTCATCCAACAACAACACAGCATGAGGATGCTGATCCACAGCATCGGTCAAAAGACCGCCCTGATCAAAGCCAACATACCCTGGAGGGGCACCAATAAGACGCGACACCGAATGGCGTTCCATGTATTCGGACATATCAAAACGGATTAACTTAATGCCTAGGGATTCAGATAATTGCCGCGCGGCCTCTGTCTTACCAACCCCGGTTGGGCCACTAAAGAGGTAGTTGCCAACAGGCTTTTCCTTTTCCCTAAGTCCTGCTCTGGCCAATTTGATCGCAGAGGCAAGGGCAACAATAGCTTCGTCCTGGCCATAAACCATACGGTGCAAATCTGTCTCTAAACTGGCTAAAGCGGCGCGATCATCACGGTTCACTGTACGCGGTGGGATTCGCGCCATGCTGGAAATGGTGTTTTCAATCTCTTTTTCACCGATTATCTTACGCCGCCGCGAAGGAGGAAGAAGCATTTGGGCTGCTGCTGCCTCATCAATCACATCAATCGCTTTATCCGGCAATTTACGGTCAGTAATATAACGGGCAGATAATTCCACTGCTGATTTCAGCGCCGCCATTGTAAAACGAACATCATGATGGTCTTCATATTGGGATTTAAGACCGCCAAGAATTTTAATGGTATCAGCCACTGTTGGCTCATTCACATCGATTTTCTGGAAACGCCGGGATAGCGCCCGATCTTTTTCAAACCACCCCCGAAACTCCTTATAGGTTGTTGACCCCACGCATCTAAGGCTACCTTCTTGAAGCGCTGGCTTTAAGAGATTTGATGCATCCATGGCACCGCCGCTGGTCGCACCGGCCCCGATGATGGTATGAATTTCATCAATGAAAAGAATAGCCTGATCGTTTTTGGCCACCTGTTTCATAACCGCCTTAAGCCGTTCTTCAAAATCGCCGCGGTAACGCGTACCAGCTAGCAAAGCCCCCATATCAAGGGAATAAATAGTGGCACCCTCTAGAACCTCTGGCACAGCCTTTTCAACGATCTTTCGGGCCAACCCTTCGGCAATGGCCGTTTTGCCAACACCACTATCACCAACAAGTAAGGGGTTATTTTTCGTCCGTCGGCACAGCACTTGGATAGTGCGATCAACCTCTTTTTGTCGTCCGATCAGAGGATCAATCTTACCGCTTTTGGCCTTTTCATTCAGATTAACCGCATAGGCGGTAAGCGCATCTTCTTTTTTGTTGACCTCATCTTCTTTGAGATCAGCCCCGTCAACGCCTTCACCCTCATTATTGAATGCTGGATTTTTAGCGATCCCATGGCTCAAATAACTGACCACATCAATGCGATTGATATCCTGCTGATTCAAAAGCCAGACAGCATGGCTTTCACGCTCGGCAAACATAGCAACCAGAACATTTGCCCCTGTCGCGCGTTCACGATTTGAAGATTGGGTATGGATTACGGCGCGTTGCAAAACTCGCTGAAAACCGTTAGTTGGGCGTGTTTCAATGCGTTCATCCTGTATCGCCTCAAGCGATTGTTCAATATGAAGCATCAGATTCTGACGCAGATCATCAATATCCGCATTACAAGCACTCAGCACCTCAAGCGCATCGTTATCTTCGGTCAGAGCAAATAAGAGATGTTCGAGTGTCGCATATTCATGCCCCTTTTTAGCGGCAAGTCCCATTGCGCGTTTCAGGGTTTCTTCAAGTTCTTGTGAGAGCATGAGGTTATTCCTTTTCCAACTGAAGCTGCAAGGGGTGTTGATTTTTACGTGCTAAGTCCATGACCTGTGAGGCCTTGGTTTCGGCTACCTCATAAGTATAAAGCCCACAAACACCGACCCCGCGCTGATGCACATGGAGCATGATCTGGGTGGCTTCATCTTGAGATTTGCGAAAATATAACTGCAACACATGAATGACGAATTCCATTGGCGTGAAATCATCATTCAGCATAATCACTTTATACAATGATGGCCTTTTGATTTTTGGCTTTGTTTCCAGAACGGTAACATCGCTTGGTTTTTTGCTATCGCGATCATCATTGGATGACATCCGCGTTTGCGACAAAACCGCATCGTGGTGGCATAGCTGTTGCATAATGTTGTGATGTGTTTCCATAGTGAATTATATGATCATATTTTTCCGTAATGAAAGACCCTTGGATGAAAAATCTACTCATTTTCTCACAGTTTTTCATGAAAAGGTCATATTCGTGGCATTCTTTGCCTACAATGATTTCTAATCTGAATTTTCGTGCCGTTTTCCACGTTATTATCCCTCAGGTTACGTTGACTGAACGGCGGTCTGTGCTAGTATCATATCAGGATATGGTTTTACGAAATTCCAGATATTCTCAAGTTAAGGTTTTGTGATGAAACGCCTCATCGTTCTAATGATTGCGGTTGTCGCGCTAGTGACAGGGTTAGGCTCTGTGGCTCAGGCAAAATATGCCTCAATCGTGGTCAATGAGAACACTGGCGAGGTGATGTATTCGCGCAACGCTGACAAACAGCTTTACCCCGCATCACTGACAAAAATCATGACACTTTATATGCTGTTTGAGGCACTGGATAACGGCCAAGTCCGGATGGATACCAAAATGAAGGTTAGTAAACTGGCGGCTAGCCGCTCACCTTCAAAACTAGGTCTAAAGCCAGGAAGTTATATTACTGTTGAAAATGCTATCATGGCTCTGATCACCAAATCCGCCAATGATGTCGCCACCGTGATCTCTGAACACTTAGGTAAAAGTGAAAGAGCCTTCGCCAAGAAAATGACGCGTAAGGCGCATGCCTTGGGGATGAGTCAGACAACATTTCGTAACGCATCAGGCCTGCCGCATTCGCAACAGAAATCAACCGCACGTGATATGGCAAAACTCGCCATTGCGATCCGGCGCGATTTTCCCCATTACTTCCATCTCTTCAAAACCAAATCCTTTGAATATAATGGTCGCCGCTTCAAAAACCATAATACCCTTCTCAGCAGTTATTCTGGCACAGATGGTATCAAAACCGGTTACATCAGTGCCTCTGGCTTTAATCTGGTGGCAACCGTGGAGCGCCGCGGTATCCGGTTAGTGGGTGTGGTGTTTGGGGGTCGTACTGGCCGATCACGCGATCAGCATATGGTCCATTTGCTGGATAAACAATTTGCGCGTATTCCGCAATATGCCGAAACCACCCTTGTGCCCCAAAAGAAACCCTCTGCCCCAACCGCCGTTGCGCCGCCACCGCCAAAACCTAATGTCCTGACAGTCAGCCGAGATAACGCATCAGGGGAATTGGCTGTTGCGGTATCCGTACCGCCGGCACGGCCTGAACTTGCTGATCCTGTTCCGGTGAAAGAGACCAAAATTATCAGTTGGGGTATCCAAGTTGGCAGTTATGAACGCCAAGCCAGCGCCCACCGCGCCGCCAGAGATGCCCGTGAAGCCGCAAATAGCATCCTTTCTAAACAACCTGCGCATCTGCGCCAGATTCGCTATGGCACCTTGACCCTTTGGCAGGTGCATTTTGACGGTTTTGATGAATCAATTGCCAGACAAGCTTGTCTTCAGCTTTTCCGCAAAGGCATTTCCTGTGTTGCGATTCCGGAAATTCAGCAATCCGGCTAATGATCTGCTTGTTTTGATGCGATCATCCTACTTGACATTTGAATAAAGTACAATATTCTAATATTATATAGAATATGAGCTTTATCAGTCAGGTGATATCATGACAACATCATCAGCATCAAAGGGATCATCCCTCACCTCAATCCCTAAAAAAGGGCGTGGCGGCGCCAGGCCCGGGGCAGGACGACCAACAGGTCAAGGGCGCTATGGCGAAGCCACAAAGCCTGTGCGTTTGCCGGTTAGCATGATTGACGAGGTAATGGAATATGTTGCCACAGGCGGCAGACAGGCCTTGCCAATATTTAGTTGTGCCGTGGCGGCAGGGTTTCCCTCACCAGCAGATGATCACCTTGAAGGCAGCCTTGATCTCAACGATCATCTGATCAAACATCCGGCGGCAACATTTTTTGTTCGGGTAAGTGGTGACAGCATGATCAAGGCTGGCATCCACGAAGATGATATTTTGGTAGTGGATCGTAGCCTTGAGGCCCGCCATGGCAAAATTGTTATCGCCGCGATTGATGGTCAACTTACCGTCAAACGCTTACACCATAAATCTGGTCAAACTATGCTCATGCCTGAAAATGACCGTTACGATCCGATTCCCATCACCGATGAAAATAATATGGTGATTTGGGGGGTTGTGACCAATGTCATCCATAGCGTTTAGCCATGTTATTTGCGCTGGTAGATTGCAATAATTTTTATGTTTCTTGTGAACGTGTCTTTGATCCGTCGCTGGTGGGGCGGCCTGTGGTCGTGCTGTCTAACAATGATGGCTGTGTCATTGCCCGATCAGATGAGGCAAAATCCCTAGGCATTCCCATGGGGGCCCCAGTGCATGAATATACCGCCATGATGCGAAAGCATAGGGTGCAGGTGTTTTCATCGAATTATCCGCTTTATGGGGATATGTCAGGCCGGGTCATGGAATCCTTAAGCCAGTTCACACCAGATGTAGAAATTTATTCCATTGATGAGGCATTTCTTGGGTTTAGCGGATGTGATGCTGCTCTTCTCCCGGAACAGATGCGCCAGATGCGGCAAGCGATCCGGCAATGGACAGGCATTCCTGTTTCAGTGGGGCTAGCATCAACGAAAACGCTAGCTAAACTGGCTAATCGTATCGCAAAGAAATATGCCAGTGATGGCGTTTATATGATGACTGATCCCGTTTTGATGCCGCGTGTGCTGGGGGATATTGCGGTTGAGGATATCTGGGGGATATCGAAACGCTGGGGGCAACGCTTACGCGAGATAGGGATTACCACGGCGCTAGACTTACAGCAGGCTGACCCACGGCAAATCCGCAAGGCGCTATCAGTAGTAGGTGAACGCATTGTGCATGAATTAAATGGACGCTCTTGCCTTGATATTGAAACCGTACAGGCAAAACAGAACATTATGTCATCACGCAGTTTTGGTCGCCTGATTAGTGACCGCGCCAGCCTAGAAGAAGCCGCCGCCAGCTATACCGCCCGCGCCGCAGAAAAGCTTCGCAAACAGCGAAGCCTAGCGGCAGGGCTTTATGTTTTTATCCGTACCAATCGGTTTCGCCAACAAGACCCCCAATATAGCAACGCCGCCTTGATGCGGTTTGATGAACCCATTGCCGATACCAGCACCCTTATCGCCGCCGCCACCAAGGCTATCCAGCAACTTTACCGCCCTGGTTTTCGCTATCACAAGGCTGGGGTTATGCTGACTGATCTGGTGAGTGACGGCCGGGAACAAAAAAGCCTATGGCGACTTGATCTGCCGGACAGCCCCAAATCCCACAATGCCCAAAATGCCGCCAGCCGTCGGCGAATGGCGATGCTGGATCAAGTCAACGCAGCGATGGGGCGCGGCACGCTCTTTCACGCCAGCGAAGGCGTCATGCCAAGCCGTAACATCAACGCCCCGGCCAAGTCATCATGGCAAATGCGTCAGCAATTTCGCTCACCGTCTTATACAACCCGATGGAACGATCTGGTCAAAGTGCGCTAAACGCCTGTTCCTAATTCGCGTTCCACCAATGATACCCAGTAACTGGCGCCAAGGGGTAACAGCGCATCGTTAAAATCAAAGTGGGCATTATGAAGCATCGCGCCATCACCAGGATGCCCTGCCCCAAGCCAGATATAGGCCCCCGGTCGGGCATCTAGCATATATGAAAAATCCTCTGCCCCCATGGACGGTGGTGGGTCCATCACCACAGACCCCGACCCAAGAACATCCGCCGCCGCCAAAGCCGCGCGTTCCGCCGCCGCCGCATCATTAATCGTTGGCGGATAACCATCTATCCAGTCAAATTGCGCCGAACAGCCATGAGCAGACGCCACATGATTGATAATTTGTTCCATATCAATACGGATTTTCTTGCCTAGATCTGGGTTGAAATAACGAGCTGTGCCTTGGATAAACGCCTCATCTGGAATGACATTATGTGTAAAACCACTATGACATTGGGTGATGGAAACTACTGCCGCATCAAAGGGATTCAAACGCCGCGAAACCACCGATTGCAAAGCTTGAATCAAGGCCGCTGCTGCATAAATAGGATCGGCGGTTTCATGTGGCATCGCAGCATGACCACCACGCCCCGTGAGTTTAATATCAAAACTATCCGCCGCCGCCATTGAAGCGCCGCGATGGATCATCACTTGCCCAACATCAAGCCCAGGCCAGTTATGCATACCCCAGATGGTATCAACAGGAAACTGCGTCAGCAACCCATCATCCAACATCACTTTGCCACCGCCGCCATCCTCTTCGGCTGGTTGAAAAATCACAACGACATCACCGTCAAAATTTCGATTTTCTGCGAGATGCCTAGCCGCCCCTAACAACATTGCGGTATGCCCATCATGACCACAGGCATGCATAACACCAGAATGTTGAGACTTATGGTCAAAGGTGTTTTCCTCATGGATGGGGAGGGCGTCAATATCTGCCCTTAAGCCAATCATCTTTTTGCTGTCCCCGCGTCCACGAATAACACCAACAACCCCTGTTCCTGCCAGACCGCGATGCACCTCAACCCCAAAGGATTCGAGCTTTTCAGCGATAAAATCAGCGGTTTTATGTTCCTGAAACGCCAATTCTGGGTGGCTGTGCAAATAATGACGCCATTGGCACATATCCTCAGCTTGATCTGCGATTGCGTTATGGACCGGCATGATAATCCCTTATGATAATAATATTTATGAAATCATAATATCAAAACCTGACCTTTGCCATCATCTATTTCTCTTTTTCCTCTTTAGGCAATTGTTTTAGGCTCAAGCGCTATTTGTAAATGAGATTAAGATAAGACTACAGTGATCTGGAAAGGCGCAATCGCTTTGCTGATCACAAAAAAGGGTTGATTAAAGTGTCGGCGATGCAGTATCACCTGTCGTCAGCAAGACAGGTTAATATAACTTTGTTGGCATAATCGCTAAGTCCAACATATAACGATTTCTTGAGAAGGGGCAGACCATGGCTGAAAGTCCTGATCGTGGGGCAAGAAGATTACCCGGCGGCAAACCCAAATATTCGATTTTCTCTTTGTTGCGGAACGCACGAAGCTATCATCAAGACTGGCAGCGCGCTTGGCGTTCCCCAGAGCCAAAGAAATCCTATGACGCTATTATTATTGGTGGCGGTGGTCATGGTCTAGCTACTGCATATTATCTGGCGGCGGTTCACCGCATGACCAATATTGCTGTGGTGGAAAAAGGTTGGCTGGGCGGCGGCAACACCGGGCGAAACACCACCATCATTCGATCCAACTATATGTGGGACGAAAGCGCGGCCATTTATGACCATGCGCTTAAACTATGGGAAGGCTTGACCCAGGACTTAAACTTTAACCTCATGTTCAGCCAGCGCGGGGTTTTGACCATCGCCCACAGCTGGCATGAGTTGCGCGAAATGTCTCGCCGAGTGCATGCGATTAGGCTCAACGGCATTGATAGTGATGTTTTGAACCCTGATCAGATTAAAAAATTAGTTCCTATGATCAATATCGACCCATCAATCCGCTATCCGGTGATGGGTGGATTTTTGCAACGCCGTGGCGGCACTGCGCGTCATGATGCGGTGGCGTGGGGCTATGCCAGAGCGGCTGATGACTTGGGCGTTGATATTATCCAGAATTGCGAAGTGACTGGCCTGCGCCGGAAGGGGAATCGCATTGAAGGTGTCGAAACCACCAAAGGCTTTATCAAATCCCCTAAAGTGGGCTGCGTTGTGGCTGGGCATTGCTCTGTCTTAGGCGCTATGGCAGATGTTCGCCTGCCTATTGCTAGCCGCCCTTTACAGGCGCTGGTTTCAGAGCCGATTAAGCCCGAACTGGACACGGTGATCATGTCTAATGCCGTGCATATGTATATCAGCCAATCTGACAAGGGCGAAATGGTGCTTGGTGCTGGTGTTGATAAATACAATTCCTATGCCCAGCGAGGATCATTTCCTGTGCCAGAACATATGATTGCCGCCGCGGTTGAGATATTCCCTATCTTATCACGCTTGCGGATGTTGCGGCACTGGGGCGGGATTGTTGATACTTGCCCTGACGCCTCACCGATCATTTCTAAAACTGATGTCAAAGGGCTTTATTTTAACTGTGGTTGGGGAACTGGCGGCTTTAAGGCAACACCTGGTTCTGGTCATGTGTTTGCTGATCTGATTGCCAATGATCAGCCAAATAAGATCGCTGCCCCCTACGCGCTTGACCGTTTTCAGACTGGCCTGCTTATTGATGAGCATGGCGCGGCTGGCGTTGCCCACTAGATCAAACAGAAGAGTGATAGAAAGCCATGTTGCTGATTGATTGCCCCCATTGCGGCCCCCGCGACGAAACAGAGTTTTCCTGCGGTGGAGAAGCCCATATCGCACGCCCACTTGCCGAAAATAGCATCACTGATGCTGAGTTCGCAGAATACTTGTTTTGGCGTGATAACCCGAAAGGGGTTTTTTTGGAACGCTGGTGCCACGATGCTGGATGCCGCAAATGGTTTAATGCTGCGCGCGATACCGTTAGCCATGCGTTTCTGGAAATTTATCCCATGGGAAGCCTGCCAAAATCAGATGCTGGCAAAGCTGCTTATGCCGGATCATGGCGCCGCAAAACCGCATCAGAAGCGGCGGCTAAACCCTCTTCGGTTAAAGGAGGCAAGGCATGAGCAGGATGTCCAAAAAACAGGGTGACATGCGTCTGGCCGATGGCGGTCATATCAATCGCAAAAAACCTGTAAAGTTTACTTTTGATGGCAAGCGATTAATGGGATATGAAGGCGATACCCTTGCCTCTGCGCTGTTGGCTAATGGCATTCATCTGGTGGGAAGATCATTCAAATATCACCGTCCAAGAGGCATTCTTACTGCCGGTTACGATGAGCCAAATGCACTTATGCAAATTGGTCATGGCGCCTATCAAGCCCCAAATATTCGCGCCACAGAGGTTAGCCTTTATGACGGGCTGAAAGCCGTAAGCCAAAACCGTTGGCCTTCGCTTGGCTTTGATATTGGTGCGATTAATTCTGTCATTGGGCGGCTGTTTCCTGCTGGTTTCTATTATAAGACCTTTATGTTTCCAGCGATGTTCTGGAAAAATATCTATGAGCCTGTGATCCGCCGCGCCGCTGGTCTTGGTAAAGCGGCAAGCGACCATAATGACCCTGACCGCTACGAAAAAACCCACCGACATGTGGATATCTTGATTGTTGGCGGCGGTGTTGCCGGATTATCTGCTGCGCTTAGCGCTGGACGTTCCGGGGCAAGGGTGATGATTGTCGATGAAGGGGCTGAGTTTGGGGGATGGATACTATCCGAAACCAACACCAAGCTTGATGGCAAAGCTGCAAGCAAATGGATTGCTGCCACCATTAATGAACTTGCCAGCCTAAGCAATGTTACCATGCTTTCACGCACACAATGCTTTGGCTATATGGATCAAAACTTTCTGACCTTGGCCGAAAAAATCAGTGACCATTTGCCAGAACGCCCAGCGCATCTACCGCGCCAAAGGCTATGGAAGATACGCGCCCAGCAAGTTGTGCTGGCTCAAGGGGTTCACGAAAGGCCCTTAGTGTTTGGCGGCAATGATAAGCCCGGCGTTATGATGGCTGGTGCCGTGCGCAGTTACATTAATCGATATGCTGTCATCCCCGGTCACCGCGCAGTCATTTATACCAACAATGATGATGCCTATAAAACGGCCTTAGCGCTTCACCATGCTGGGGTAAAAGTAGCCGCGGTAGTCGATCAACGGCCTGCCCCTTCCTCAGTTTTGGTCAGTCAGGTGATGCAGGCCGGGATCACGGTTCATAATGGGCATGCTGTCCTTGATGCCAAAGGCACTCGCCATGTTGGTTCAATTAAAATTGCGGCAATTAATCCCGCGACAGGGCAAGTCACAGGCCAGCCCTTTTATCTTGATGCGGATCTGGTTGCGATGTCTGGTGGCTTCACCCCTGTGGTGAACTTACACTCACAAGCGCGAGGGAAGATCCGTTGGGATGAACAACAAGTCTGTTTCCGTCCTTCTGAATATCATGAGGCCGCGATTTGTGTGGGTGGATGCAATGGCATTTTTGGCGTTGCTGATGCCATGCAGGATGGTGCAAAAGCTGGCGCAGATGCCGCTTCTGCTGCTGGTCACAAAGCTAAACCTGCTGCTTTGCCAGAGGTAAGCGAACCTGACTCTGTGATGCGACCTCATGTGTTGTGGAAAATGCCTAGTGACGCTGTCTCCGGGCAAGAGCCAAAGGCCTTTGTTGATTTCCAAAATGATGTCACCGCCAGCGATATTAAACTAGCCGTGCGCGAGGGGTATCATTCGGTTGAACATGTCAAACGCTACACCACCAATGGCATGGCTACCGATCAGGGCAAAATGTCAAATATTAACGCCTTGGGCATTCTGTCAGATCAGTTGGGCAAACCTATTCCCGATGTTGGCACGACCACTTTCCGATATCCCTATACTCCAACCACATTTGGTACAATTGCTGGTCGAGAAATTAAGGGGTTATTTGATACTGAACGCCTAACCCGTATGGATGGCTGGCACCGCAACCATAACGCCAAATATGAACATGTTGGCCAGTGGATGCGCGCTTGGTATTATCCCAAAGGTAATGAAACCATGGATCAGGCTGTGACGCGCGAAGTCAAAGCCGCGCGTTCCCACGCAGGTATCCTTGACGCATCTACCCTTGGCAAAATCGATATCCGCGGCAAAGATGCGGCAGAGTTTCTTAACCGTATCTATACGAATGCTTGGACATCGCTAAAGGTTGGATCATGCCGTTATGGACTGATGCTAAAAGATGATGGCATGGTCATGGATGACGGGGTGACCACAAGGTTAGGGGAAAACCACTTTCACATGACCACAACCACCGGCGGCGCCGCTGGGGTATTAGCTTGGTTAGAAGAATGGCTTCAGACCGAATGGCCTGAATTAGAGGTTTATCTGACCAGTGTGACCGAAGAATGGTCAGTGGCAACAGTTTCCGGCCCTAATGCTCGCAAAATCTTAGAAGCAGCAGGATGTTCCGTTTCTCTTAATGATGCGGACTTCCCCTTCATGACCTTTCAGGATGCCACTTTGGCAGGCTTGCCTGTTCGCATCTTCCGGATTTCCTTTACCGGTGAGCTCAGCTTTGAGATCAATATCAAAGCCAGACACGGATTAGCGTTGTGGCGGCATCTGATGCAATCAGGAGAGCCTTTTGGCCTTACCCCATATGGAACAGAGGCGATGCACGTTTTGCGTGCTGAGAAAGGTTTTATCATTGTCGGACAGGAAACTGATGGATCGGTTAATCCTCATGATCTGGGAATGAGCTGGATTGTCTCTAAGAAGAAATCTGACTTTATCGGCATGCGAGCTTTGGAAAGAGCAAGTATGGCTCTGACCAACCGTAAACAACTGGTAGGCCTGAAAACAGAAGACCCCAAGGTGGTAATTCCGGAGGGTGCGCATGCTGTGCTTGACCCAAACCAGCCTTATCCAATGGATATGCTAGGGCAAGTCACATCATCGTATTTCTCACCTAATCTCGGCCATTCAATAGCTATGGCCTTGTTGAAGGGCGGCCATGCCATGAAAGGCCAGACCGTCTGGTTCCCTATGATTGATGGCCGCAAGCCTATCAAAGCTGTGATCACAGACACCGTATTTTATGACCCGAAAGGAGATCGGATCAATGGTTAGTTCTGCCGTATTACCCGGCCAGTCAGCCCTTGCTGACATTCCTGCACAAAGTCATGAAACCCCAAAGGGTTCGCCAGGCAAAGTTATCATCCGTGACGCAGGGCCTATGGATTTAATCAATCTGCGGTGTCAACGTGACAATCGCAAAATCAGTGCGATCTTAAAAAAATTAGCAGGTAACGGATTGGCTTCTGCTAATCAATTTCTGAAATCTGGTGACCGGGCAATTGTCTGCTTAGGGCCGGATGAATGGCTGATCATGTCCGAAGCAGGCACGTCTAGCACGATCACAGCCGCCCTTGAA
>Ga0255771_1001980_pt1 | contig 21246 bp, 16 predicted proteins | sample 011ome_19_FD_179969 | JGI IMG/M metagenome (GOLD analysis project Ga0255771, IMG submission 179969) | Coastal salt marsh microbial communities from the Groves Creek Marsh, Skidaway Island, Georgia - 011510BT metaG (version 2) | ecosystem: Environmental > Aquatic > Marine > Intertidal zone > Salt...
CTTCACCTTTGACGATGCTGAAATGGGTGCGGCACTTTTCGCAGGGGAGCAACAGGGCAATCTCTACAGCAGATTTTCTAATCCTAACACCGATGAGTTTGCACGCAAGCTAGCCACCTTAGAAGGTGCTGAGGCCGGAGTGGCCACGGCTTCTGGGATGAATGCGGTGTTCACCACCTTTGCGGCCTTGCTGCAAGCGGGAGATCACATCATTGCGGCACGCGCCATTTTTGGGAACAGCACTTATATCTTGAATGAAATCCTTCCGAAATGGGGCATCACCTGCACCTTCGTGGATGCTAGGAACCCCGCGGAATGGGAGGCGGCAGTACAGCCAAATTCAAAGCTAGTATTCTTTGAAACTCCCACAAATCCAACGCTTGACCTCATTGACTTAGCCTTTATTGGCCAATTATGTCAAAAGCATAACCTCATTTACACAGTGGACAATTGCTTCGCCACACCTTATTTGCAACGACCTAGCGAGTTTGGAGCAGATCTGATCATTCACAGCGCAACAAAGTGGATCGACGGTCAGGGCCGAGTGCTGGGTGGGGCCATTGTAGGCAAGGCACAATATGTCGATGCTTGTTATGGTTTTATTCGTCGTACGGGACCGTCCATGTCGCCGTTCAACGCATGGGTGTTGAGTAAGAGCTTAGAAACCTTGGCGGTTCGTATGGACCGTCATTGCAGCAATGCCTTGGCCTTTGCGCAGGCATTAGAAACACACCCAGATGTGGAGCGCGTGATCTATCCTGGATTGCCATCACATCCTCAATACGCCCTTGCACAAGCGCAGATGGACGCCGGTGGCGGGATGGTGAGTGTGGTGGTCAAAGGGGGCATCGAGCGCGGGAGAACCATTTTAAACGGATTGAAGATATTCTCCTTGACCGCGAATTTGGGCGATGCTCGAAGTATTGCCACGCATCCTGCGTCTACTACCCATTCTAAGACGGCGAAGGACGTGCGTGAGGCGGTAGGGATTACAGACGGACTGCTTCGATTTAGTATCGGTTTGGAAACCGTTGCCGATTTGATTGAAGATTTTAACCAAGCGTGTCGATGAAAGCACACCAGTTAGATATTCCTACACTTTCCCTTGAGCGTGGCGGCAACCTAAAAGATGTGGTGCTTCATTACCGCATAAAGGGAGACCTATTCAAAGAGCCTGTGGTGTGGGTTTTTCACGCTTTGACGGCCAATGACGATCCGACGGATTGGTGGCCTGGTTTGTTCGGCCCAAAAGGGTTGTACGGCGAGGGATATGCTGTAGTATGTGCGAATGTATTGGGATCGCCCTACGGTTCGAGCAGTCCGAGAAACCACGCTTTAGGGGGGCAAGATTTCCCCATTTTGACGGTGCGAGATACTGTAAGTGCCCAATTATTATTGGCGCAACACCTCGGCCTGAACCACATCCACACGCTCATTGGCGGGAGTTTTGGAGGGTACCAGGCCTTGGAATTCGCCTTGGGCTTTGAAGGATCGGTGGACCATATGATCTTGTTGGCCACAGGGGCAGAGGAGATGCCGTGGAACAAAGCCATTCACGAGGCCCAGCGATTGGCGATGGAGGCCGATGCTACGCTTTGGACTGGGGACGGTTCGAAGGGTTTGCAAGCGGCGCGCGGCATAGGGATGTTGAATTATAGAACAACGGCCCAATTCAATACTGCGCAGCAGGACTCGTTGGAGGAATTGGACCAATATCGTGCACCTTCTTATATCCGTTACCAGGGGGAGAAATTAGTGCGCCGATTCGATGCGCCGTCTTATTATAGGTTAACGCAGCAGCTCGATACTCATCACATTGGTCGGGGTCGTGGCGGTACTCAGCACGCTTTGGCAAGCCTGCAGATCAACACCTTAGTGCTGGGTTTTGATAGCGATGTTTTAATCCCAATTACCGTACAACAATCCTTGACAGACGCCTTGCCTAAAGGCCGTTTAAAGGTGCTCCAAAGCGCTTTCGGTCACGATGGCTTTTTACTTGAATATAAACAGATTACAAAAGAAATATTAGAATTTTACCATGCGTAGAATCGTACAACTAACCCATGATATTTTCACGGATGAAAAGGCCGTTGCCCAAACCGTTGAACTTTTAAAAAAGCGCGACGGCGAGAACACCTTCATTCTCTTTCCACAGGCGCACGTTGAGGCGTTGTTCGGTGCGTTGTCTTCCGTGCCTTTTGAACTGGAGGCACGCAGTTACGAGCGCGGTGAGGGCAAGGTGAAGGCGGCCCTTTGGGCAAAAGAATTGGGCGCCAGTGTCGTCGAGCAATGGACTCTTGTGAAGGGAGTCTACACGGCGGACCCTCGAATTGTGGAGCACGCTCAAATCATTGAGCGAATGAATTACCAAGAAGCACAGGAATTGGCCGCAGCGGGTATCGGCGTACTAGATCGCAAGGCCTTAGCCTTGTTAGAACAGCATGGCACAGAATTACATATCCGCAGTGTGTTCCACGCCCACGAGCATGTTGGGACGACCATTAATGCGCACGGCAGCGATCGCGGCGTGAAGGCCCTGAGCCACATCGCGAATGTAGCCTTAGTAAGCCTCACTGGCGTGGCGTTTCAAGGGGTCGCTGGGGTAGATGCGCGTGCCTTTAAAGTATTGGCGGAAGAGGGTATAAATGTCCGATTAGTCAGTCAAGCTTCCTCCGAACGCAGCTTAGGCCTGGTCGTCGATCAAGAGAAAGCCTCAAGGGCACAAACCGTCCTAGCAGCGGCCTTTGCGCAGGAAGAAGCCACCGTTTCCATTACCGAGGGCCTTACGATCCTAAACATTATCGGACGACACAATTATGCGTTGGAGCGCGCTATTTATGCATTACGTCGCAACAACATTTGGCTGCACTTGATTGCCAATAGTGTTGAAGGTCATCAGATTTCGTTGGTACTCAACGGGGGTGCGCAGAAGAAAGCACTAGACCTTGTACATAGCCAGCTTCTGGGGCAGCTCAAACAATTGAATGTCTTCTGTTTTGGGAAAGGATTGGTAGGTGGCACCTTCATCCGCCAGGTACTGGAAAGCAGTGCCCACGTCCGTGAGAAGCGCAAGCTGGACATCCGACTCATCGGTGTGGCAGATTCAAAACGATCGATTTTTACCCCTCAAGGCCTACCCGAAGATTGGCGCTCGTTGCTTTCAGAAAGTACCGAGGATAACGATCCACAGCGCATTGCTGAAGTGCTGGCGCAAAGTGGCTTGTCAAACCTCGTGGTCGTTGATAATACGGCTGAACAGTCTCTGACAGATTATTACCCGCTCTTCGTGGAGCGCGGTTGCGATTTAGTGGCCTCTAATAAAAAGGCCAATGCGCGGGACCAGCAGTACTATGACGACCTGCGAATCTTACTCGAACACAAAGGCAAGTCCTTCAAGTATGAGACCAATGTGGGCGCTGGACTGCCGTTGGTAGATACCTTGTTGCAGCTGCACCACAGTCGCGACCGCATCACCCGTATTAAGGGAGTCTTTAGCGGTTCAATGAGTTTCCTTTTTAATACCTATAGCGAATGTGACCGTGCCTTTACTTCTGTATTGAACGAAGCGCAACTCAGCGGATATACTGAACCGGATCCACGCGAGGACCTCAATGGGATGGATGTGGCCCGCAAGCTGCTCATCCTCGCAAGAACGGTCGATGTCCACGCCGAGCTGAGCGACGTAAACATTCAAAATCTCATCCCTGCAGAATGTCAGGAGGATGTGCCGTACGATGCCTTCAAATCTCACTTCCCGACGTTGGATGCACACTATGGTGCACTCAAACAAAAGTTAGCACCTGACCATGTCTTGCGCTATGTGGGAGACCTTGCCATCAGTGATGAGGGCAAAGCCACGTTGAGCGTCGCCCTTGTAGAAGTCCCTAAAGCTTCACCGCTGGGCGGCATTCAAGGGTCTGATAGTTTGTTTGAGATTTATACCGAAGGCTATGGCGATCATCCTATGGTCATTCAGGGGGCTGGCGCCGGAGCTGAAGTGACGGCCAGAGGGGTCTATAGTGATATCCTAAGGTTGGGGTAAAAAACTCCCGGGCGCGGAGCGCCCGGGAGTTCCTTTAAAATTTTGCTTGCAGGGTGAGCAGGAGCATTCGAGGGGCGAACGTTCGGTAACCCGCAGGACGTGCCGCCACTACATGCCTCGTATTGGTCAGGTTTTGTGCACTGAGCTTCAACGTGGTAGATGGGCGCACGGGAATGCTGGCTGCTGCATTGATCACTAAGGCAGCGGGCAGGTCCCATTGATCGAGAGAAGCCGAAGATTTACGTGCTCCGAGTAGCTGTGATTGTAGGCTGAAGTTGATCGGCTTGAGTGCAACATCGTATCGTATAGAGGCTTGACCTAGAGGTAGGTAGGGGAGCACATCTCCTTTTTCTACATTGCCCCATCCTTCAAATTCGCTTGAGAATGATTCCGTAAATACGGCTCTTGTCCAAGTACCGGTGAAGGTGAACTGTTGGTGGTGGAATTGATGAGAGAATTGGCCCTCTACTCCTGAAATCTGAGCGCTTCCACCATTGTATAGTTCTCCACTACCGCTACCTCCGGCACTGGCGGCATCAGAACCCAGTAATCGATCGTAGGCGCTGTGGAAGGCGACGAGTTGAAGGGGACGCTGGGTGTGCTCCAATCCAAATTCTGTACTGATGCTAAGCTCGGGAAGGACACCTTCTTTGGAGCCTGCAGGAGTGAAGCCGCGGTGGATGCCGGCGAAAATATTCCACTGTTCGGTTTGCTTGTTAATGCTCATTCCGGGCAAAAAAACTAGGGTGCGATTGGATCGGGCGCTGGCGTTTATTCCAGTACGCTCAGGATCTGCAGCCCCGAAATCTTCGCGGGAGGCAAAGATGAGCTCACTGCGACCGCCGGCCTGCACTTTCCAGCTTCCGCGTGTCCAAGTCGTTCTATAATACCCGCTCGCCGCGCTCGTCGCATCGATGCGGTTGCCCGCGGCGCCTTCGGCGCCGCGATTTTGAAGCGCCATTTGCGCGCCAACTATGCTGTAGCTATCACTGTGCTGAAAACGATCCGCGTGGTCGTAGTGATAACGCAGGCCAGCTTCGTGTTTTAGGATGTTGCGCTCTAGGCGCTGGCTCCATTGGCCGCGCAGTTGAATCCCTTGGCTGATGTAATAACGGTTGTTGGCCTTTAAGGTGGCTAGGGCGGTATCCGTATGAAGTCCCTGTATGGCCAGGAATTCAACCGGATAGTCTGTGGGTTGTTGAAGCACATTGGCAATGCCTTGGCCGTTTACTTTATCGAGTTTGTACCAATTCCTATGTACATACTGACGGTAGAGATCGGCACGGAAGAAGCCTTGATTAAAGTTGAGGGTGTAGCCTAATCTATTCATCAATCGGTCCATGTCCATTTGGTCATTTGCGGAGGCCAAATAACGCAAGGAAGGTTGGCTGAGGGCATGGTCGAAGGTCGTGCCCAGGTAGGTTTGCTGGGAATGTTCCCGAGTGGCTGCGGTCAACCAATGCAAGTGATGACGGTCCTTATTGTCGAGGTGGTGCACGACCTTAAAATATCCGTCTTGAAGTTTGAAACCTCCAGTGGTACTATTTAGGAGTTGACCAAAACCGTCGGCGCTGTGGTGGTAGGCGCCATATTGGATTTGTGTTTTTTTGCCCCAGGCTTTTTGTCCCCGCCAATAGGCTTTCTGTTGTCCAAATGTGCCGCCACCCAAAAGAATTTCCTGTCCGTCGCCTTCTTGGGTAGGAGTGATAAAATTCAGTGCTCCTCCGGTGCTTTGGGGACCTGTAATGATTTGAGCAGCGCCTTTGAGGACTTCTATTTGTTCATACTTCCAAATCACAGGAGTATAATAGGCTTCAGGCGCGCTATAGGCTGCAGGAGCGGTGAGAACACCGTCTTCCATGAGTGTGATTCTTGAGGAGCGCAAGGTGCCGGTGCCACGGATACCTACGTTCATTCGAAGGCCCCAACCGTCTTCTTGTTGTGCATATACACCGGGCTGGTTTTGCAAGATGGTATTGGCATCACTCTGTTCGAACAACCTGAGTTCTTTTTGGGTGAGCACGACGGCGGACCCTGTGATGTGTTTGTTCGGGTCGTTCGCAGCTGCAGTAATGGTAATACTTTCAAGTTCTACCGGAGCTGGTAAGGTGGTGTCCGCGGGTACGGAGAAGAAAATGGAGAGGAGTAGGGGGTACACTATTTAGAATGATTTTAAATAACAGTACAAACGTATTATCTAGAATGATTCTAAACAAGGATAAATATCAGTTTTTCATTCGCATGTTATTCACAATCGTTTACTCATTGTGAGTAAGGCTCGAGGTTCAGTATCGTAAGTCTTTATTATCTTCAAATCGTGAAGAAACTCCAGGCCATCTTTGTTGTATTCCTTGCCTGTTATGGCAGTGCCTTAAACGCGCAATGCACTGTTACCTTGGGACAAGATACCTTGACGGCTTGTGTCGGGGATACGATATTCCTAAGCGCATCCGGTTCGAATGAATATTTATGGTCGCACGACGCTTCGTTGAGCTGTGATACCTGTGCGTCCCCATATATTATTTTAACGGATACCTCCACCTATGTGTTGGTAAAGGGAACGAGCCAAATCAGTCAAATGGCCACCAATGGTAATTTCTCCAGTGGAAATACGGGTTTTTTGACGGCCTACACCTACAATGCCACTTCTATTTGGAATGAAGGCACCTATGCGGTGGGGCCAAATCCTAGTGCCGTGCACCCAAACTTTGGAAGTTGGGGGGATCATACCACGGGTACCGGGAATTACATGTTAGTGAACGGATCGACTGGAGGGAATAAAATCCTTTGGCGCCAGATTGTGAGTTTTCCTCCTGGGGTCCAAGTGACCGTAAAATGGTGGATGCTGACCTTTGTGACCCCACCTGGATCTTTGCAATTAAAACTCGCTGGAACGAACATAGGAAATCCGGTCAGTACGCCAAACTCTACAGGATCTTGGTCTCAAGCCACGCGTACCTTCACAGTCCCTGCTTCTGGGAGTGCAACCATTAATTTGGTGACCACGAGTGCGGCTTTATCGGGGAATGACTTTGGTATTGATGATATTTCCTACCACTACAATTGCGAATCCTACGATACGGTATGGATTGCCCCGAAGAGTGATGCTCAAATTCTCTTAGATTCTACCTCACTCTTTGCTTGTGATAGTTTGTGCTTTAGCTTGGACAATGCCTTAGATTCCTTGGGGTTATTGAGCTACCAGTGGGTGTTGAGTGACGGTACAATAGATACCTCTTCGACCTTTACCCATTGTTTGGTGGATTCGGGCAATTACAGCGGATACTTGATCACTTCTTCTAGTGAGGGATGTACAGATAGTGTGGCCTTGCCTTCTATGCGTGCGGGGTATACGAGAACATTGGACTCGTTAACCTTCTATGGAGAGGGGAGTGATGTAGAAAATGGGACTTGGGTCTTAGATCCAGATCAAAACAATGCATTGCATGTGTATTTCGAATCTCTTCCGACCTCGGGACCTGATGATAGCTTGTATGTTACTGTGAACAACATGTCTTGGATGGTAGCTTCGAGTGCACAAGGAGTGAGCATGGATCCTGTGTCTTTGGATCCAGAACCCCAAACCATTTGCGCCTACCTCTACACGGCGGACGGTTGTGTAGATTCTTTATGTCAAGAGGTGGCGTTCTATCCTACGATGACGGTACCAAACTTCTTCACGCCCAACGGAGATATGGTCAATGATCGCTTAGATATCCTTTCTGATAATGCGGATGAGTTGCATCAGCGCATTTATAATCGTTGGGGCCAATTAGTCTATGAATCCTACCTCCCAGACGAATCTTGGGACGGCACCTTTAATGGTGCGCCAGTGGCTGCAGGGGTATACTTCTTGGAGATTGAGGTGAGCAACGCCTACAGCCAAGAAAGGGAAATCGTCGTTCGGCACGCCGTGCACGTGATGCGATAAAAAAAATCCCGCACCTCATCGAGGCACGGGATCTCTAGGGGTGTTATTAACCTAGATCTAGAGGGTTATCGAATAATAACCTTCCTTCTGTAGTTCGAATCCAAAAACCAAGCCATTTGGAACGACCTGGTAGAATTCTGGCAGTGCAGCTGGATCTACACCAAATTTCTTCAGTGAAAGTCCACAAGCATACATCTCTACGCCACTTTCTTGGAGAATCGCCACTGCATCGGCCATTTTCTCTTCGTCAAGCAAATCTTGAACAGACTTGCCGCATACTACCACCTTGAAGGTGCCGTAGGTAGTGGAATCTGATGCCGCAAGATCCGCCGCGGCTTTCCCGACGGCTTTGAGCTGTTCTACATTGCGGTTGAGGATGAAGTAGTTGTTCTCTACTGTTTCCTCGACCACATCTTCGGTAGGGGCCGGAGCTTGGCAGCTGGCAAGTGCCAAGGCTGCGAGGCTAAAGGTGATGATGAATTTTTTCATGTGTACTATTAATGGAAATGGTAATCTGTTCCTGGTAATTGGCTCAATACATTATCTCCTAAATCTGCAGCAACCGCACGGCCGTCGCGAACTGGAGCAATGGTATCGAAGTGGGCCAAGTATTCTTCAATCAAATCGTGAACGGTGTAGTCCATAACTACCGTTTCAACGGTATTCGGCATACGACAAAGAGTGCTGATCGGCTCACCTTCACGGCGACAAGCCGACATCGTGTAGAGCTTATCGAGCTCCATAGGTTCGCCTTGAATCACTACTTCTTGCACGCGCTCGCCTTTAGGAGCATTCGCGTTAAAGGTCAACTGCATGCCTGAGAAACGCACTACCCATCCGCCGAAGCGTTCGTTCGGGTTTTCGGCAAATACGTTGTGCAATTCCTTTTCCAGCCAGTCTTTGATTTGCTGTCCGCTGGCTTTGCCTATTTTGACTTTTTCATTTACCGGCAGCATGTTCCATAGGTCGCCGCGCGTAATAGGGGCAACGCCGCTTTCTCCCGGAACGATCGGAGGACTGAATCTAAATCCATTGCTCAAGGCGATATCAACGTCGTTTTTCCACATGGCCGCATCGGTGATGAAGTTGTCCATGGGGTTTTCTACCACGAAGTAACGGTATAATGGGGTGGAAGTATAGCCCAATACTTCATTGATTTCATCGCCGTAAGGAGCGATGGCCTCTTCAATGACTGCGGCAACTTCAGCATCTGCTACATATACGGTAGGATCTACTTCAAGGAGCTCGTACTTCTCTGAAATGATTTTACCATCTTCAACTTCTAGTACCATCTTTCCAACGAATGAAGCGAAGGCCCCTGGCTCGGTAACTTTGGCATGGCCGGCTTGAAGCGGTTCGCGAATGCGCTCGTGGGTATCATTTCCTAAGACATAATCCACGCGCTCTAGGGCTGGGTTGTTGGCTAAATCAAACTGCTTGCTGATTCCGATGTGGGTAACCACGAACAGGATATCTACGCCTTCTTCGTCTTTGAGTTTATTGACTAATTGGCCCAAATTATCCAAAATGGGGTCAAAATCTAGCCCTTCAGAAAAGGATGGGTTTTGGCGGATGGGCACCTCAGGGTCGTTGTAAGAGATGAATCCTAATCGAGCGCCGGCGATATCCTTGATCCAATATTGAGGGAAGATCGGAGCCTTGCCTTCTTCATCGTGGAACATGTTGGCCGTGATCACAGGAGTTTCGTAGCCCTTGAGGACCTTCATCATTTGTTCTTTACCGTAGACGACCTCCCAGTTTCCAGGAATGAGGAAGTCGAAGTCCATGGCCTTGACGATGGAGCTGAATGCTTCACCTTTGGAGAGGGCCGCGACGGCTGAGCCTTGGATCAAGTCACCACCGTCAAGGACGATGGTATTTGGGTTGGCGGCACGTTCTTGGTCGAACAAGGTTTTCATATTCGCGAGTCCGCCAAGGGTCTTGAAGCTGATTTCTTCATTCTCCCAGAACAATTCGCTGTGAGGGTATACCTGTCCGTGAATATCTGCGGTTTGTAGGATGGTGATTTTTTGCGGTCCTTCAGGAGCGCTATCGCCCATCTGGCACGACCCGAACATTAGTCCGGTCGCTGCTATTCCGCTTAGAATCCAATTCTTCTGCATGGTCATAAATTTTTGTGTTGGTCGCTCCCGCATCTTTTCTTGGGAGGGCAGTAGCCCCGAAGATAAATGACTAATTCCGAAAAGGTTGTGACTTCACTCACACTTGGGGTTTATCTGCTCAATAGTTTGCGCAGTCGTCGAGCGGTATTAGAGCGCTTCGCCCAGTAGGGATGGGCCTTCACATTTAACGTATGAATGGTTTGTAGACGTTCCTCGAAAGTAGGCCCTTGTTGCTCTAGCCAAAGTTTTAGATAAGGAACCCACCAATCTTTCGTGCTCCAGTAGTGTGCGATAAAAGGTTGGGCTTCTTGAAGTAATAGGTCTTTATTCAGGGCAAGGCTGAAGGCCAATTGTTCGAGGAGTCTTACCGGAGCGGAGGTTTCTAAGTAGCTATCACAAAGTGCAATGGCGTGCTCAATGGACTCGCTGTGACCGGGAGGGAGGGCAATGACCCCTGCGTTAAACATCATGCTTTGCGCGGTTGTGGTGATGCCCTGGAATGTTTTTTGGTCCAATTCCCGCAGTGTTCTCCGTTCGGTTTTGGTATTCAGTGAACCCAATGCTCCTTCGTTTAGGTGCATCATTGGCGTAGATAATTGGGCCTGTAAACCAGGGAGATCCAACGCCAAGGTATCGGCATCGAGGTAGAGTATGGGGTCGTTGGGATACAATGCGCAGATATCTGCAAGGACTTGCATTTTAATGCGCCAAAAGAATCCCTTAGGTCCCTGCCAATGCATGAGTTGTTCTGGGGTGAGGATATGTTGAATTATGGGCCAATTCTGGCCTACACTGCCATCATCCGTATAGAGGTGAATCCGACTGTTCGGCGCCCCTTTCTTGCAGAGCAAGATGGAGGTCTCGAGTTGTACGAGAAGCTCAGCAGTGGGGGTGGTACAGAAATAGACGATGTGCATGGTCCGAATTTAGGGCAAAAAAAAGCCACCCGGGCGGGTGGCTTTCAAGATTCTTATCGAGAAGATTTTATGAATTCGCAGCGCTGTTGTGGTATTCTTCTACCAAACGCATGGTGCCCTTCACAAGATCCTTAGACTCTAGAAGCACATTGAAGTACAATGTGGTGTTCTTAGGACTCACCTCTTCTTTTCTAGTTCTTGCAATTTGTGCATCAATCTTATCTGAGATAAGTGCGATCATTTCTGTCTCACGCTCTAGACAAGCGCTAAGATCACCGAATGATTGAGATTTGAATGCAGTTTCAACATCAACCAAGAGCTTGCTGAGTGAAGCTTCGATTTCACGTAAATCTTCAATTTGTCCTTTGCTCAATGGCTTGTGGTTATTGTCGATGTGTTTGAAACTTTTCTTAGCGATGAAGTCCAGAGATTGAACCATATCAGTCATGTTGGCGAGGACCATGATGTAGAAATTGGACCCGCGAACACTTGTATCGTCAAGATTCTTAATGAAGTAGAACAAGTGATTTCTCAATGTTTCAACTTCGTCTTCGAATTTCGTGACACGCTTGCGCATTTTCTTCAATGCACTGGCATCTTGGTTTGAGAGGCCTTCAACAACACCTTGGTAGATGCGTGAAGTGCGGTACATGGATTTCGCTACGTTATCGGCGCTTTCGTCAATAATGCCTTGAACCGTTTTACTCGCAGATTTCTTCAAGCTCGTGTGATCCACTTGGCCAATAGTTTTCTTCTTGTGGCTTAAGTAGTTGCGAACGATTAGCATTGCAGCGATCAATAGCAAGATGGCTACTGCGGCACCTTTACCCATGTAGATTATGTAAGTCAACGTTCCAGCGAATGTAAACGCTGTCAATGCTGTTAAGAACCAACCGCCAATAACGTTTACTACACCTGCAACACGGTATACTGCACTTTCTCTACCCCAAGCGCGGTCTGCCAAAGAAGTACCCATGGCTACCATGAAAGTTACGTACGTAGTGGATAGCGGTAGCTTCATGCTGGTTGCGATAGAAATCAAGATACCGGCTACCGCTAGGTTGATAGAGGCGCGAATCAAGTCGAATGCAGGAAGCTCTTTAGCTTTTTCTTCTGAGATTTCAATAGCTGGTGTTTGGAAGCTGTTTGTGATTTTGGTTTGCACAGAAGCTGGCAATACTGTACTAATCACTTCAACACACTTCGTAGAGCCTTTTACGATGGCTTTTGAGAGGAAATTTGGTTGGAAACGCTCGCTACCATCGCCTTGACGAGATAGGTCGATAGAGGTGTCCGCAACCGTGCGTGCCTTCTTTGAGAGGGCAAGCGTAATAACCATAATACTACCTGCAATAAACAAGAGTGTAGGTTCTGTAGGAACTTTTTCACTCAGAATTTCCATAGAAAACTCAGATGCAGGAATACCAGAAACAGACCATGCTTCGTAGCTGTGCCATGCGGCCATAGGTACCCCGATGAAGTTTACCAAATCGTTCCCAGCGAAGGCTAGAGCCAATCCGAAAGTACCCACTCCGATGACTACTACCAACACATTTGTTTTGAATACTTTGTCAACGATGAACATCAACAACGTCCAGAACAAAAGCATCATTCCGATGACTAGGTAGGTATTTTGAGCCAAGAAGTCCTTAATGTCGCCGTAGAAAGGAGTTCCTTTCAAACCTTTGAAGAAGATGAAGTAACCGATCGCCGTTAAACAGATTCCTGCGAATACAAATCCGAAGTTCTTTACTTTCTTTTCGTATTGGAAGGTAAAAACCAATCGGGAAATCCATTGGACGATCATACCGACAGTAAATGAAATCACTACCGAAAGAAGGATACCTGAAATGATTTCCTTGGCTTTTTTGGTGTTGATGTAATTTGCCAAATCTGCTACAGTCTCTGAATCAGACATGCCTATTTTTATCAAGGCCATCACTACCGCAGCGCCCAAAAGGTTGAATACGATCGATACTGTAGTGGAGGTGGGCATACCCAACGTGTTGAAGAAATCCAATAGGAGGATGTCTCCAATCATTACCGCCATAAAGATGAACATGATCTCGTCGAAGTAGAATTTCGAAGGCATAAAGATTCCCTTACGCGCAACCTCCATCATACCGCTTGAGAATACTGCCCCGACAAATACTCCGAGACTGGCAATAATTATGATCTTTTTAAAGGAGATCGCTTTCGAGCCGATGGCTGAGTTCAAGAAGTTGACGGCGTCGTTACTGACTCCTACAACTAGATCCGCTACTGCTAGAATTGCGAGTGCGAAAATCATCAAGTAAAAAATACTGTCCATAGTGTTTAAATATGCTGCGAAATTACGTCCGCAATGTTACCTGTGGGTTAAGATTAGAAGTGCAATTCAAAACCTGTTCTGAACATCACACCGCTGGCCTCTCCGGCTTTAGTGGTATAGCTGATATCAGATTGCACTTTTAACTTATGACCTACGACAAATTTATTCAAGCCGAGGGTATATTGTGCAGTGTTATCGGTTTCTGCGATTTCATCAAACATAAGTGTAGTGCAGCGAGCGGCCACCTCTACTTTTTCAGAAATGAATTGGCCCATTGCCAAGTTAAAAGCACTACCTACTAGGACGATGTCTCCAGTGGCCGTACCATCTGCTTCTACGGCTACAGGATTTGCCGCTGCACGTGAAGCCCACTCCGACATCAAAGAAAATCCTTGGTATTTGAACGCAACATCTACAAACTGCGTGGTGATATTTGTTTGGTAAAGACTTCCATCAGCAAGGTACATGTATGAGCCCATGTTCGAACGGTCTTTCACCGCATTGCTGTTCAAGTCGTAGGTGTACGCCAAAAGTAATTTTGGAGACTTTTCACGAACCGTTGAAGAGCCCATATAGTCTCCTTTTTTGGTGAACTCACCGAAAGGAAGCACTTCAAGGCGAGCGGTGTACTGCAAACCACCAACATTACCTGCGGTGATGTTACGACCTTCACCTTGGCTAATGGCGAATTTCTCTTTCGTTACTACGTTTCCGAACGTTGATTTATGGCGCAGTTGGAGTCCCATGTCGCGGTCAATGTTAAACTTACTGTTCAACATAGAACGGTCTACCAACTGTAGATTGGCACTTGAAATTACACGCTCAATGTTTCCAGGAAGTTTAGTCTGTCCAGCCCATAGTTCCCAACCTGGTGCAAAGCCCCACTTCAAAACTGCATCAAGAATTAATCTTGGCGCATCTTTGGTGAATTGATTGGCACCTGAGATATCGTTATTGGTAAGACCGAACTCCATTTTGTATTTGATAGAAGGGTGGTAGGCCCAACCATCGAATTTGAAACGAGATCTACGTATGAGAAAGTCATGGTCGACTTTACCTAGGCTACCGTTATCAAAGCCACTGTTTCCGTAGTAACGCACTTGCATGCGGGGAGCAAATTTCACACTGAAACTACTATCTGCAGCTACATAATTCATTAGGCCTTTACCAAATGAAATGTCGTTAACGCCTTGTTGAGCACGTGCAGAAACTAACGTAAGAGCTACTGCTAAAATGCTTAGTCCAAGTTTTTTAGAGAACATAATTATTTGTTTTACGCTGCGAAAGTCGTTCTCTAATGTTAACTGAATGTTATGCATTCAAATAGAGCATTAGAGTTATATACAATTAATAAACAATGACTTATTAATGGTTTAATAATCAAGTGTTTATGTTCTTGTTAAAAGTGTAGGATAATTTAAATTATTCATTTTCAGGAAAATAGTCAGGTATAGTTTAGGTGATTACGGTGTGTTCGTAATCCTGATAAGAATTCAATATTTTCGCATCCAAACAAACACGCATGGAACGTCACCAAATCCTCAAAAATGTAGCAGCGGCCATTACTGAAAGTATAGCGCAGTTCGGCGAAGCTCGACTGAATTTCATTTGTACCCACAATTCCCGCCGCAGCCAATTCTCCCAGGTATGGGGCCACATGTTAGCCCACCAATACGGCTTGCCTGTGACGAGTTTTTCAGGGGGTGTAGAGGTCACCGCGTGCAATGAGCGCACTATTGCCAGTTTGGAGCGCTTGGGTATGCAGGTAGAGGCTGAAGGAGAAGGTAATCCGAGGTATAGAGTGGTCTATGAAAATTCGCCGGAAGCGGTACTGTTTTCTAAGGTTTTTGATGACGCGGAGAATCCGAGTGAACGTGCTATTGCGCTCATGACCTGTGATCACGCGGATGAAAATTGTCCATTTATTCCTTCTGCATGGAAGCGTTTGCCTTTGCGTTATGAGGATCCCAAGAGATACGACGACACGGAGCGTGAGGCCAGCGCGTATGATGAGACGAGGGATTTGATTCGAGAGGAATTAGACCAGATCTTCGCGATGGTCAAAACAGCTATTTCGGAAGGGTAAAGCTGAAGGGTAGTAGTCCTTGTACGCCCTTGAATTCTAGGGCAACATTGGTCTTGTTCAATAGATACAAGTCGAACGTTTCGTTTTGGCGGAGTTCTGCTTCATGCAATACTTGGCGGCAAGAGCCACAGGGAGCGGCTGGCGATCGCTGCTCTTCAGCTGTCATGATGTATACAGCAACAATGCGCTGATCCGGATATGCGGCTTTTGCGGCTAGGACGGATACGCGTTCGGCGCACAATCCATCAGGATAGGCGGCGTTTTCTTGATTTGACCCAACGACATGGGCACCAGATTCCATAATGACCACACTAGATACGGGATAGTTAGAGTAGGGCGCGTACGCCGTTTCCAACAAGTCCTCTAGTTTTTTTTGAACGTCTTTAGGAATGAGTTCGGTTTGGCGCCAATTCTCATAGCTGTTGTAGCTGAAGGTCAGTTGTTTTTCCATGAAGGTGGAGATAAGGTCCAAACAAGGTACTTCAATTTCTCAGAATGTCGACAGCCTTGATTGAATTCAGGTGGTCAATGAGCATGGAGCTATAAAGATCCCTCCATATTAGTATAAGTATTTAGTACTACTAAAATTTGTCGCATAATTAATCTATAATTTTTATGACAAATTTTAATGAAGAAAAGGGTCGCGGAAATCGTTACTCTTTAGAACTGCGTTATGCGTATGCGATGGGCATCGAAAAATTGGTAATTCCAAAAAGTATCAGGAAGAAACTCACCAAATCGACGATTCATCGATGGAGGCAAGAGAATGCAGAGGCACTTTTTGAAAAGATGCAGGAGATGGGGCAGAGTTCACAGACTATGTTGGCCTTATCCAAGAATAGTGATCGACGCCAAGCGGAAATTCATGCGTATATGGCCATGCGAATGGTGATCATTCTGCGAACCACCAAGAGTAAAGAGGCCTATAAGCGCCTGCTAAAAAAGAATAAGCAGCAGATTGTGAACACGTTAGAGCCGTATCAAGATGATGTTGATCTTAGAAGCGTATTGAAAATCATAGGGTTGAAAAAAGGCACCTATGATTCGTGGGTGGAGGATACTAAGTTTAAATGTTATGCGTCGTGGCAATCGTTGTGCGCGAAGAAGCATACGAATCAGCTCACGGATGAGGAAATTAAGATCATTCATGATGCCTGCATTGATCCAGCGTGGGAGCATTGGCCATTGCATGCTATTCATTCCAGGCTTAGGCAAGACGGACGTTTATCCTGTCATTATACGACCTTCACACGGCGTCATAACGAAATGTTTCCCAAGCGTCGGTTCGAGGTAGCGAAGCAGAATAAAAAGGGAGTGAGTGCTTCTGTCCCAAACGAGTTTTGGCACATCGACATCACCAAATACAAGACGAGCGATGGACAGAAGGCTTCGGTGTATATGATCATGGATAATTATTCTCGGCGGATCTTGGCCTATAAGGTGAGTAGGTCCACTTCGGATAAGTATATCGTCCGTGAGCTCATTTTAGAGGCTGTGAGGCCGTTAATAGGCAAGAACAAGGATTTGGAGCATCAGCTGGATTTAATCTCTGATGCGGGCGTTGAAAATAAGAATAAGGTGGTGTCCGATTTGTTTCTTGAGCTGAATCAAAAAATTGGGCTCAATATGAATCATAAGATTGCACAGTTCGATATCCCGGAATCCAACAGTATGATTGAACGACTCTTTAGGATCATCAAGGGGCAATACCTTCGAAGATTGGATCCGCCTAGTTTCAAGCACTTGAAGTCAACTATCGACGATTTGGTATATGAGTACAATTATGTGCGCCCACATTATGCTCACGCACCATATACACCCGATCAAGCGTACCACGGCTTGGACAATCTTGATTTGAAGGGCATGATGGAAGAGGCAATAATCAAGCGTCGAAAGGCCAACAAAAACTGTGATTGCACGGTTTGTGATTGTAGGCAATAAAAAAAAGGGCGCCCCATCCGGGGCGCCCTTACTCAAATACTCAAAGGAGTGTTATTCAAAGCTATAGGTGCTGCCGTAGCGCAACATCTGTCCCAGGAAGTCCATAGGGTAGGTGACCTTTACATCGATGATGCTATCACCTTCCATAACAGGCTCCATTTCAGGGTTTACAAAACCGCTATACGGTGCAAGATTCAAAGGATCAGAACGACGCAATACTTCTGCATGGAGTTCCGCATCTACCTTCACTCCGTAGGTCTCTACGAGATTTCTTCCGGCTTCAAAATCACCCTCGCTCTTAATACGTTGGATCTCACGAAGCAATTCTCCAAAGTACCCGCGTAGTTTGTCGTAATCATTTACTACGAAGTAGGTCTTGCCGTCGATGACTTTACGCTCGATGACATTCTCTTCTTGTCCGCGCTCGAAAGCCCACGACGCCACCAACTGACGGTTGCGCATGTGGTCTTCCTCGATATCGTCTCCAGGCAAAATGCGGCGCAATTGCAGCATCATACCGTTTGAGATGTAGTTGTCATACTCTGCATAGCCAGGCTCTTTGTTTTCCATCAAGCCAATTTCCTGCATCTTATCGTCCAAGATGAAGTACAATGCCACGAGGTCGGCGCGAGCCTCTTCCAGCGTTGAGCTGTAGTTCTTCAAGGTTTCTTTTGGTGTGCCCACGCCAGGGTTGATTTTACCTGATGCATGGCCCACTACTTCGTGAAGGGCAGTGTGCATCTTAGAACCTAATTCACCGTATTTCTCGGCGCGCTCGTTGTGCATGGTAGAGAAGCCAAATTCTTCGGCCATACCCTTACCGGCACTTGCGTGATAGGCATCTTCAATGTTTCCAAGTGATACAGATTTAGATCCGTGCTCTACGCGAATCCAGTTCGCATTTGGAAGGTTTACACCAATAGGCGTAGAAGGAGAGGCATCACCAGCTTCACCAGCTACGGTAACAATCTTGTAGCTAACACCGACAACGCTTTCCTTTTTGTGCTCGTCCATGATAGGGCTGTTGTCCTCAAACCATTGAACGTTATCTGCGACCACGGCCATACGCGCGCTGGCATCAAAGTCTTTCACTTGAACTACGGTCTCGTAAGAACCTCTGTAGCCCATTGGATCGTTATACACTTCCACAAAACCATTAATGTAATCTACATCGCCGCCGGTAGTGCTTACCCACGCAATGTTATAATCGTCCCATTTGGTGAGATCGCCACTTTCGTAGTATTCGATAAGCAGACCCAATGCCTTGGCCTGGTCCTCGTTTTCTGCAACAGTTTGAGCCTTCGCGAGGTGGCCCATGATTTCTTTAATGCTGCTTGCATAACGTCCGCGGGCACTGAATACTTCTTCGTAAATCTCACCGTTTTCGTCTCGGGAGAGGCGGCTGTTTAGACCGTGGCTGACCGGGCGTGCAGGATCAGCATCTTCCTTCGCAGCATAGAACGCCTCAGCTTCTGCTTGCGTGATATCTGGTGCATAGAAGTTTACGGCAGAGGCGAGTAGGAGGTCTACGCCGTCCGCACGGTTTACTTTTTTCGCATCAAAGCTTGGGTCGAAGATGGCGCGCTGCGCTTCTTCAGAAAGCTCGATACCAAGGCCAGAAAGGGTTTGAAGGAACCAGTCTTGGTCAAAGTCAGCCGCAAACTTCATATTGCTGTAGTGGTGGTGAATACCATTGGCAAAGAATACGCGCTTGGCGTACACTTCGAAATCTGCATATTCAGCAGATGTCTTGTCTACACTTTCGCTAGAAATTATAGCTTCTAGTGCACGACGGATTTCTAGGTTGTGACGGTAATTACAATCCCACATAATATCGCGCCCTGCCAATCCGGCCTGAGTTAGGTGGTAGGCATAGATGCGTTGCTGTGGAGTGAGGTCGTCCCACGATGGGATTTGGTAGCGGAGCACTTTGATATCTGCAAAGCGGTCTACCTGCCACTGAAAGTCGCTGTGATCTGTTTCGGTGTGCATTTCTTCTTGAGGGTTGCAGGAGCTTAGGGCAATAGCTGCCAATGCTCCCATGAACAATACTCTTTTCATGTTTTACTGGGTAATTAGACCGGTAAGATAAGGCAGAATTACAGCTTTTCTTCAACGCCGTTAGGAAAGGTATGGAGGTAGAGCTCTTCCACCTTTGTACGCGCCCATGGCGTCTTTCTCAGGAACTTCAGCGTCGATTTTACCGAAGGGTCGTACATGAAGCATCGTACCGGGATACGAAGGGCTAATTGGTCCCAACCCCAATACTCGACCAGCGCTTCTACCATGTGGGCTAGTTTAACGCCATGAAGGGGATTATTCGCCTGACTCATCGTACTCTTTTTGAAAGGTCCACGCCACAAATCGGCTCACCTTATTGCCCTGTTCCATTTCCACCACTTTGATCTCGGTGGGGTTGCCTTTACGGATGAATCTCTTGAAGGTACGAAGGTGGTCTTTTTTCGAAACCAAACAGGTAAACCAATGAACTTGCGGCCCATATTCGGCACTTTCTAGGGCCAATTTTTTTAAGAAGGCCTCTTCACCGCCTTTGTACCACAACTCATTAGCGCTACCACCAAAGTTGTGATTGGCCTCTTCTTTACCATGTAAATTCTTGTTTTTGCGCGTGTTGGCAGCCAGGGCTTCACTTTTGGTCTTGTAGAACGGTGGGTTGCAGACCAGTATGTCAAAAGACTCCTTTTTTTCTATAATACCTTGAAGCAATTGGCTCTTGAACTCCTGTCTTCGGATGCGCGTACCCATCATATTGGCATTCATACGCACCAGTCCTTTGGCGTAGCTAATGGCTTCTTTATCGACTTCTGAACCTACACACTCCCAGTTAAAAGCTGCGGTTGCGAGCAGGGGATAAATCAATGAAGCACCCGCACCTACATCGAGCATGCGCACGCGTCTTCCTTCAATTTTCGGCAATAGATCCCGAGCGTGTAACAAGTAATCGAACCGGCCAGGAACGGCAGGGCAGAGGTGGCCTTTTTTAAGAGACCAATTCACATTAAAACGCCATTTCAATAGCGCCTTATTCAGCAAATAGACGGCCTCAGGATTGCTAAAGTCGATGCTCTTTCTCGCAAACTTCCCCGGAACTACAAAGGCTTCCAACTCCGGAACGGCATTCACCAGTTGATTGAAGTTGTAGTTGTTTTGGAAGGGATTCTGTGGATGCACGAGCGCTACGTTTTATGTTGCGCAAGATACCAAAGCTTAGGTAGAACATTCTTCGTACATTTTAAGCTACTAACAATTCATACCATGAAGAAATACATCTTTCTATTCGCCTTACTATTCATAGGCTACAACGGATTCGCCCAAGAGGCAACAGTACCCTCAGGTACGATCATTCATCAAGTTTTCTTTTGGCTCGAACATCCTGATTCCATGGAAGATAAAGCGGCTTTGAAGGAGGGCCTTGAAACTCTAGGTGGTATTCGTGAAGTACAGATGCTTGCCACCGGGGAGCCGGCCTCCACCATGAAGCGTGAGGTCGTTGTGAGCGATTGGGACGTCTCGGAGACTATGTATTTTAAAAGTACCGAGGATCAAGATGTTTATCAAAATCATCCGTTGCACCAAGCCTTTATCAAGGAATACGGACACCTCTGGAAGAAGGTAGTGGTTTATGATATTAGGGTGGACAATCCGTGAATAATTGAAAATTAAATTGTAACTTTAAACGAGTGGGAAAAATGCTCGCAAAACACTCGAAATTGCACGGCAGAATATTCGAGAAGAGTGACTATAAGTTCCACTAGTGGGAAAAATCCGTGCAATGTCCCTATTTGACTAAAAGATTGTTAATAAGAGAGTTATGAAAGTTGTACAGGAGAAAAATATCTCCGGGGGTTCGAATCCCTCTCTCTCCGCCGGAGAC
>Ga0255771_1002002_pt1 | contig 21123 bp, 15 predicted proteins | sample 011ome_19_FD_179969 | JGI IMG/M metagenome (GOLD analysis project Ga0255771, IMG submission 179969) | Coastal salt marsh microbial communities from the Groves Creek Marsh, Skidaway Island, Georgia - 011510BT metaG (version 2) | ecosystem: Environmental > Aquatic > Marine > Intertidal zone > Salt...
GGTGGTGGTGGTAGTCCTCGCCGACGCGCCGCCGACGAAGAACGCGTTGTTCATCACCCCCAGCGGCGCTTTTATCTCGCTTTAAGTGTATATATATCGCGCGCGCTTTTTATGTGTTTCTCTCTCGTCGATTTTCCCCAAAAACGTACCGAGAGTGAACGCACACGCGCGCGACGCACGCGTAAACGCACGCGCGCATCGCAATCGCAATCGCAATCGCAGAACGAAGAAATGAGACGACGAAAGAGTTCAAATCCGCAAAGGGCGGTCAACGCGAAGACGGTCGTGGTGGTGAGTAGTAGTAGCAGAGAGAGGAGAGAAGAAGAAGAAGAAGAAAAGTTGGTGTTGTGCGTGAAGATACCTGCGACGACGAACGAAGAAGAACGCCGCGAAAGGATGATGCGAAAGGAAGAAGAGACCGACGCCGCTGCTGCGCGCGCGAGAGGCGCGAAGAGGAAGAGAACGCGATTTGAGTGCGATGTGTGCGAGAAGTGTTTTAGTTCATCCACTGCTTTGAAGTACCACAAGCGCATTCACACGGGCGAGAAACCGTATGAATGCGATGTGTGCGAGAAGCGTTATAGTTCATCTGATTATTTGAAAATCCACAAGCGCATTCACACTGGAGAGAAACCGTATGAATGCGATGTGTGCGAGAAGCGTTTTAGTCAATCTAGTAGTTTGCAAAGCCACATGCGCATTCACACTGGAGAGGAACCGTATAAATGCGATGTGTGCGAGAAGTGTTTTAGTTCATCTGGTGCTTTGAAGTACCACAAGCGCATTCACACTGGAGAGAAACCGTATGAATGCGATGTGTGCGAGAAATGTTTTAGTCAATCTAGTGTTTTGCAGGTCCACAAGCGTATTCACACTGGAGAGAAACCGTACGAGTGCGATGTGTGCGAGAAGCGGTTTGGTCACGCGCAAAGTTTGAAAGTCCACAGGCGCACTCACCCTTAGCTTCCCATTTTCATCTGCAATCATCGCAGCGCGAGGACGCGTTTAAAAACAAACACTCCGCAGTACGCTCTCTCTCTCTCGTCGTTAAACCTCTCGTTTCCCTCTCTGTCGCTTTCACATCCGCGTCGCGCGGTTCGCCGCTTTTCTCTCTCTCTTTTTTCGTCTCATTCGCATTTTCTTCAAAATTGTAACAAAGCGACGCGCCAACACAAACGACGGGGTATGCCTCCAACGACGATCGGAGGAGAAGAAAACCACCAAAACCATCATCATCCGGAAGACATCCTCCCCACGCGCACGTTGTTCGGAAAGCGTTCTCCGCTCGTCCTCGTCGGCGCGGCGACTACCGCGGCGGTCTTATTCGGCGGTTTAGTCTCGTTCCGTTCCGGGAACTTTAATCTCTCGCAGAAGATGATGCGCTATCGCGTGCTCGCGCAAGGCGCGACGGTCGGGTTGATGGTCGCCACGAGCGGCGTCGCGTTCGCAGATTTAGGGAAGATGGATCAGGTTTGGAAGAATATCGGTAGTGGTAGCGGTGGCGGTTCTGATAAAGAGTGAACGACGACACAACGCGCACGTGTGTTACGTCATCATACCCTAAACCCTAATCATCGTCAAGCGAAGGGAAGGAAAGCAGATTTTTAGCCAGCAAAGAAGAAGAAGAAACACGGTCAAAAAGTCATGAGTTTGCGTCGTCTCGTTCTTCTCCGTCGTCAGCGTTCCTCCTCCTTGGTCGCGCCGTCGGGACGCGAAGGCGCGGAGAAGGGGAGAAATACGGCTTTAAAGACGTACTCTGCCGCGACGACGACGACGACGTCTGGCGAAGAAGCGGGGGAGAACGACGCGAAGAACGACGAGGAGGAGGAAGATAAAGCGTTCGCCGAACGCGAGAAGAAATTTATGCTCCAAAGAAAACTCTTCAGAGAGAGTTTGAAGATGAAGAATTTGGAACGCGCGAACGGGTTCACGAGGAAGAATCTGGTCTTGAGCGCGAGCGCGCTCGGGATGAGTCCCGCGGTCGTGGACGCGATGATGAGCGACGGCGACGAGGTTCCGCCAGAGTTGAAGTTGTTGGAGCAATGCGTGGAAGATATGGACGAAAAGTTGAAACGGGATCTGTCGAGGTCGTCGAGCGGTGAATCGGATGGCTTTCCAGAGACGGCGGAGGAAAAGTTGCAACGCGTCATCTTCGAGAGAGTGTTCATGATGGAAAAATACGCCGAGTGGTGGCCAGAAGCAGTGTTGAAAGCGGTCAGGAAAGGCGGTCCAGGATATGCCAAACGAATGGCTGGGCGAAGGATGGAAATCGCCGAGTCTATCGCGGAATTCGCGTTTTCGGGAGAATACGACGACGACGACGGCGACGGCGACGAAAATTACAACGGCGATTCGTTTTCGTCGAGTAGCGATAGCGATAGCAATAACGCTAGCAGTAGAATTAGCGGCAACGCCACGAAGGTTTTAAAACGTGCCGACGTGGCTGCGATTGCCGGTCTCCTCTCGTTGGGAGAAACCTTAGTCACGGTTGACTTTTCTCGAGATCGAGAGACGACGAAAAAAAAGTTGCGCCTATCGATTAAAGCGTTCCTCGACGCGAGAAGACAGGCGCAAACGGTGAAAGATTACGCCGAAGCGTGGACGGTTGTGGATGCAATCGTCACCAACGGAGCGAATGCTTTGGACCGTCTAGTCGATGTAGCGAGTCGCAATAAAAAAGACCACGTCTTTAGTTTTAGCAAAAAGAAGCCTTCTCCTCGAGACGCCCTTCGCGCGGCGTCGAAGCTGTTCGAGAAGAAGCAAGAGTTCGTGTCCGGTTTGTTCAAGAACAAAGAAACGAAGAAAGAGGACGAGAACAACAACAAGAACGAATAGCTTTTTTCATTTGTATATGGTATTATTACTATTTGATATATATATATAAACTTTTTATTACACGCGTCGATTTCGATCAATCGCATTTGATGTTCCGGTAAATTCTGCGAACGAACGCGTTCGCCCCAAAATACCCAACCGCGCCGCACATCAAGCCCAATCCTAAACAAAACATCGCCGTGTATCCAAAGTAAAAGCACGTTTGGAAAAACCCAGTCATTTTCGTCTTGAAAATGAAGTAATATATGGAATACACGTACACGTAAAACGCGGTGCTCGCGGCGGAAATGAAAGAAGTCCAGTGCCAGTGGTAGTTTTCCGCGTTCAAAAGAAAGTACGTGCCGACGACGGTGACGCACATAGTCACAATCATCAAAATCATAAAGACCAACAAAAAGAAGCCGTAGACGTAGTAGACTTTATAGTTCCAGATGCTCGTGAAAACAAAGTACGTCTCGATGAAGATGGATCCGAACGGTAGTAAACCACCGACGACGCCGATGACGCTCGGGGAGCAGTACCACGCTTTTTCCGGGATTGGTCGCGGGATGGTTTTCACGCGACATGGGTTGTTCGGAACGCCGTTCCAGTTTCGACCAATCACGGTGCCAAAGAGCACGAGTGGGAACGAAACGAACGCCCACATCAACGCTAATACAACCATGGTGCCAAACGGGGCAGCCGCTAAGGAGTGGTAGTAAATCGCGATGGCGTTCAAGAGGAAGGCGATGGAGAAGACGCACCCCGGGAACAACGTGGCGGTTAAGAGCATGGTGCGAATCCAGTTCTTGCCTTCGTTTCGGGCGTTAAATCCACCGGCAACGTAGCCAGAGATGAACGATGTCAACGCGTAGCACACGATAAAAGATGTGGTAATGGCGCCCCGTTGTTCGAAGAGCAAACCGGCGATGGTGACGCCGATGACCATAACCGACAAGAGCGCGAGTTGCGTCCCGGTGCCAATCAAAGCGGCTAAAACCGGCAACATTTTCGGCGGGCGAAAGACATCGCCGTGGACCAACTTCCATCCAGACTCTTCGTTGACGTCTCGTTCCATGGAATCCAAATCGTCCTCCTCTCTCGCGTATTTCGCGTAATCGTTTCGCAACGTTCGCATTAAAATCATCGATACCAAACCAGCCAAGAAGATGACCATCATGAACGAGTTGAAGATGGAAAACCAGTGGATTTGGTGTTCGAAAAAGTTGTAATCCAAATAGCGTTCGAAACGCTGCGTGAACTTCGTCGTCGTCGGTTCCCAGTTGACAGAGTAGGTGAAGTCGAGCTTTTCTCCCGCTTTCAACGCTTTCGGTCGTTCGGCGGTCAAATTGACTTGAATGATTCGATCTTCGTTGTACCCGATATCAAACGATCTGTGCGTGTACACGTACACTTTCGCGTCGCCGCCGGCATCGCTACCGCTACTGCTGCCTTTCTTCTTATTACTGCTACTGTTATCCTCAAAAACCTCTTCTTCATCGTCATCATCGCTCGCGTTCGGATCGACGTACTCGCCGACGAATCCCCAAATCGGCAACTCGTCCATGTAAAACTCGTACCAATAATGATTCCTAATCGCGTTTGAGAATTTCTCCACCTCTTTCTCCGTCAACTTCCCGGTCGAACACATCGCTCTCTTCGGTAAATCTTGCCTAAACTTAAACTCCACGTTCGATAAAATCAACTCGTTCCCTTCCAAAATCTCCCCGAGACCGCCCCACTTGTGCACCGGCTTCTTCGACGCGCCGTCCTTCGGCTCCACTTTACAAAACGGCAGCTCGTAATAGTTGTACGTCTCTTGCGGGTTGTTGTACGGGCCGACTTTGTTCACCCAGAGTTTGATCGGATCACCGGAGGAGTACTGTATAGCGTGAAATGAAAAAGAAAGAAAGAGAGAGTGAAGTGAAAAGAAGAGAAAACCACCGGTCAGCGTTTGTTTGTGTGCGCGTATATTTCTTCTCGACCACCCGTGTTCTTCGCGCGCGATAGCGAGAGAAGGAGAGCACAACAGAAAAGCTCTCCGTCGAAGGCTTTGAGATCAAATTTTTCCAGGAGAGAGCCATTCCTCTCCTTCAACACGACAGCAGCAACGACGAATACGCTTCATGGAGCTTCCAAAAGAGAGAGAGAGAGAGAGAACAAAAAAGAAACGAGGCATTTTGCTCGAGAGGAGCACTCATCGCGAGATGCGCCGCTCGCTCTTTCTTTTGTCCCTTCACACATCTTTCCATTTGAATCTTCTTTTGGGGGGAAAACAAGCGGAGGACAAACGATTAGTCTTATTTTACCTTGTGGTCGTACTCGTCGCCGAGGACGGGCGAAAAGCAGAAGAGCGAGAAGAGGAATAATAAAGACGCCAGCCACGACGAAAGGATGATTTTGTTCTTCATCTTCGTTGCGTGTTTTTTATGTGTGCGTTTCGCGAGCGCGTGTGCACAACAACTGAAGAACGGATCTCTTTCGTCCAAAATCACTCGATGAAGTCTTTAGGGTTTCATCAAATGGGTTAAACCCTAAACAGTCGTTGACGGCAAAAGCGGTTAGTTAGGTAAAATCTTAAGAAAAAGAGGAAGAAGAGGGCGATCATCGCTCGCGCGAAGAGAAAAGCATAAGCACAGAGCGCGCGAACGTTCGTTTACTTCTTCTCTCCGTCCTTTTCTTTTGTGTCGAGAAAGCCGCCGCGGTGTGGGTTTTCGCGCGAAACTCTGTATATGTATATACACATATGAATCAAAGTTAGGGAAAGAATGTCTCGGCGCATCATCGCTCGCGCAACCTGCGCTGCGCTCCTCGCTCGAAGAACGACGACGACATTCGTGCACTTCTCCTCCCGCCGCGATGGCGTTGATTTTTCTCTCTTTACAACAAATCGCCGCCGCTTTCTCCTCCCAGTGAAACCGCCGCGATTATGCTTTTCCTGTGATTATGATGAAACGCGATTCTATTCCACGAAACGAATGCTCGAGAGTTTACTCGAAGAAGCGCTCGTCGCGACATCATCGTCAACATCGGAGAATGACGACGATGAAACAACGACGCGGAGAAGAAGAAGAAGTTCCTCTTCTTTTTCATCTTCTGAGAGTGGTGGTGGTGGCAAAGAAGAAGATAACCAAAAAATCGTGGATCGAACGCGGGTTCGCGCCGTCGCGGGTAAAGGCGGGAAAGGGTGCGCTTCGTTTCGGAGGGACGGCGGGTCGCGCGGGCGGAGAGGCGCGGACGGCGGGAACGGCGGAGACGGCGGCGACGTCGTGTTGAAAGCGATCGGGAAGAACGGCGGGCCGAGGAGTTTAGGTCACGTGGGGAACTTGATGAGAGCGGGAAACGGAGGGAACGGAGGTAAAGAGAGGATGCAAGGGAAGCGAGGGAAGACGAAGGTGGTGGAAGTGCCGGTTGGGACCGTGGTTTGGGAAGAAGAGGAGAGGGGAGATTTTTCTGAGGAGGAGGACGAGAACATCGAAGTGACGAGGAATATGATGGCGAATTGGGGATCCTCCGAGCCGGTGTACGACGACGACGACGACGATGATTATGATGACGATGATTATACTGACGACGACAGCGACGACGAAGAAGAAGAATTAGGGCACATCAAAACCGCTCACTTACGACCGAGAGGGTATAAATACGGCGTGTGGCGAGTGCTCGCAGATTTATCCGAACACGAAGACGAGTTTACTCTCGCGAAAGGCGGCAAAGGTGGGAAAGGGAACGCGAGTTTTCCAGTCGGAAAAACAGCCGGAGAATACGAACCTGGTGAACCAGGGACAGAAAGAAGAGTGGTTTTAGAGTTGAAAACAGTCGCAGACGTCGGGTTCATCGGGTTTCCGAACGCCGGGAAATCCACGATGTTAACGGCGCTGACCAACGCAAAGCCGAAAATCGCGCCGTACGCGTTCACGACGTTAACCCCGCAATTCGGCGTTCGAGAGGTTGATTTAGATAGAGACATGGAAACGAAAGTGAGCTTGACGTTTGCCGATGTGCCCGGTTTACTTCCCGGCGCGCACAGGAACAGAGGTCTAGGGCACGATTTTTTGCGACACGTGGAGAGGTGTCGGGTGCACGCCTACATCGTCGACGCTACCGGTGGTGGTAGTGGTGGTGGTGGAAAGAGTAGCGCGGCAAGTGCTAGTGCGAAGATTGTTCCAGACGGAGAAGATGAAAACGGTAGTCTGCCCGAAAATAGCAAAGAGACGAATAAATCGCCGCACGAAGCATTGATAGATTTAGTCAACGAGTTGGAAACGTACAAACCAGACATAACAAAAACGACGCCGGCGATTGTGGTGGTTAATAAAATGGACCTATTTTTGAACGATAGCGATAATAGTGAATCAGAAAAGGCGGTTAAGAAGAAGATATCTGCATCGATTACGAAAGCGATCGGATCGTTGGGAAAAGATGCGTCTTCGTGGGAAATCGTCTTCGCTTCCGGAAAGACTGGAGAAAACGTAGACGAGGTGTTGGAGGCGGCTTCCAGAGCGTGGAAGCGAATGCATAGTAGCGGCACGAGTAGTACCATTAGCAATATTGATGATGATGGTGGTGGTGGTGGTGAGGACAATGGAAACGCCGATTCTAGCCTATGGTCGGATCCGAATAGATTTTAAATTAAATATTAGAATGGCTACCACCTTCACGCGTCAATACCTAATTCGTCTTCTTCTTAAAAATCATCTTCGTTTTCCTTTTCCTCGCTTCTTTCTCATCGCTACTGCTACGCATCCTAAACTGCCAGACTGTCAATCCGCCAACCATTGCTACGCCAACCGCTAACCAACATCGAACGACTGCTTTTGGCCACTTCGCCGTGAACAAGCCGTCTCCGTGTTTTAGAATCACGAGAAACTCCATCGCCATCGCGGCAATCGCCAACCACGCGTTCGCGCCTAATTGAGCCTTCCAAATCCCACGCTCGTCCGTTATGAACACGTAATACTCTCTGATGGCGATATTTGCCTGCGCAAACCATAAAGTTAAACGCAAAGTGTTCAGAATGTGCGGTGGAGGTATGGCATAAATGAACTTCAAGAAGAACGCGTTCAGTTCAAACGATAAACACATACCGATGAGGAACACGCACTGTATGAACCGACCGGGAGTTTTAAATGGCTGCCACTCGTAACGGTACCAGTTGTGTCCTTTCTCCGGTAAAATGTAATTTTCGATTGATTTCCGAGCGACTCGAACAAAATTTGAGGACGGACGTCGACTGTGATGCCGGTCATTCTTTCCACCGCTCTCCTTTTCTTTCGTGCGCTTGGAAAGCGCCGACGATGACTTTTTACTCTTTTCGTGTTCTTCTGTATCGTCGATGTCGTCTTCCTCCTCCTCTTCGCTGCTGTTCTCCTCGCGATTCTCTGCCGCTATCTCTCCATTCATAAACCCATTATCTTCTTCACTACTTTCTTCTCTACTGCTACCGCTATGACTACCCCTACCGTTGCTCGTCGCGAAATACTTCGTCGCTCGCATCCCGACCCACATCCCGCCAAAGTTACAAATCAACACGTCGAGCACCCACGAATCCCACCAGCACTCGTTAAAATTCTTCAACCAATGCCTAAACGTCACCTCCATCAGCTCGAACAAAATCGAATACGCCCACAACAAACGCCAATCGCGAATGGCCAACGCCTTGCCGAACCACCCGAGGACGTGCGCGAGGAAAAATTCATCCAAGACGGTATTCTTCACGTTTTGCATCCGCGACGACGCGCTCGACTCCGGAGTAAAAACTCTGCAATCCGTCGCGTACGTCCGCTCTTCGTACAAACCACCATTCGTGCCTTCTTCGGTCGACGAAATCTGTAAGTTTGGCGCTAAATACTCAAACACGTTCGCTCGCGCCGACTCTTTCGTCTCTTGAAACACCAGAAACACCAGAAACAAAAGGTACAAAACAAAACTCCCGTGCGCGACCCTCCAAACGCCCGGATGTGGCCGAGACATGTGCGTGTCCGGTCCTTGGAGGAAAGAGTAGACCAGGTACGAGAGCGTGGCGAACAACAGGCCTCTTTTCGTCGGATCATCGATCGGTAACATCGCTCCTTTTCCTCCGAGTAGGAGTAGGGGAATGCTTCTTTGACCGTCGTCGTCGTAATAATCGAGCGTGGCTTGCTGCGCTAAGAACATCACGAAGAGGAAAAGAAACGTGAGCGATTTGCGGCTCTTCAGGAGGAGAGGAGGAGGAGGAGGAGGAGGAGCGCTTCTCGACATCTCTCTTTCTCTCTCTCTCTCTCTCGTTCGCTCGTTCGCCGCGCGCGCTTTTTGATGCCTTTTTTTCCCCGCTAAAAATATCCTCTTTATTGTTTTAGGGTTTCACTACTATTTAGGGTTTAGGGTTTAGGGTTCACTACTATTCTTTGTGGGTTCGTTGGGGAAAAAATCGACTTCAGACCGCGCGTTGCAAACATTCACACGCGCGCGCTTAAAGGGACCCGGAAAAGATGATGCGCGAGAAAAGCGACGACAGCAGCAGCGGCGGCGGCGGCGGCGGCGGCGGCAACAGCAGCAGCAGCAGCAGTACCGGGTTAACAACAACCGCTCTCGCGTTTCTCTCCTTGGGAACCATCTCCGCCTCCCTGTTGCTCTCCTCCTCCTCTTCTTCTTCTTCTTCTTCATCTTCTTCATCTTCTTCTCTGGCGAAAGGGATATTGATCGGGTCGACGAGCACGCTGACGCTGTTGGCCTCGAGCGCGTATTTCGCGTTTCGGGTTCTTCTCACGTCTTCATCGTCGTCGAGGAGGAGTGCGAACGCGTCTTCGGCGAGAGTTTTGGAAGGTGAATTTGCAGAGAAGGAGAGTTTAGTTGGAATGAATGTGAAGAAAGAAGAGATGCGGGGATGGTTGATTTTCAGCAAAGGATCGACCGCTCGTCAAACGAAAGGGCAATACTCTACGAAGGTGAAAGGAGCGACGTCGGAACGGTATTACGCGACGCTGGATGTGAAAGCGGCGAGGATAAAGTTGGAAGTTACGCGGGGCGGCGGCGAGACGGTTTCGGGGAGCGCGGGAAACGCCGCTTCGGCGTCCGGAGATGTCGTCGACGCGAGGAGAGAGGAAAAATTTATCGATTTGAAACAGTGCGAGGTTTACTTGGTGGAGTATCCGGAAGGGAACAAGACGGAGTTGATGTGGAACCATAAGAGGGCGATTGTGCTCGCGAGGAGGAGCGATTCTTCTTCTTCGCTTTACGAAGGCGAGAAAGTGGTTTGGTTGTACGCGTTGAGCGGGCCGAGCAAAGAGGCTTGGTTCTACGCGCTGTGGAGGGCGCTGGATATGGATTCTATGAGAAGAAGTTTAACGACGACGACGACGACACGTGTTGATGATAGTAAACAGAAGTTCCCGGAAGAGGCGAAATCGAGAATCGCGCAGTACTTGCTCGAAAACGCTCGATTCGAGAAGAAGATTAGCAGAAGTAATAGCAATAGCAGCGAACAACAAGAACGGGAGCCAAAAGACGAGAAAACCAAGGCGCAACAAAAACAAGACGCGTTCTTCGAGCACATCTTCGACGATAAACGGTGCGGGCAAACCGTAGATATCATCTCCTCTCGCATCTTTTTCGATTTAGTGCGTTCGATTAGTTTTAAGAACGTTCTGTCCAATTTATTGGAGAAGAAGTTGAACGAACTTCCCGGTTTACCAAAATACGTCGGTAAGTTTGACGTGGAAAAGTTATCGCTAGGAGAAGCGACGCCGAAGTGCAACATGTTGCGACCGGTGGATGGGAGTGAAGGTTCAAACGCACCTTGGGACGGCGGATCGTTGCCGGGTCGAGGCGTGTGCGCTGCGGTGGAAGCGGATTTGAGTTACGTCGGCTTGATTGAAGTGACGATTCGAACGAGAGTAGATTTAGCGCAGTACGCGAAGGAGATTGGGAATCGAGTAGAAGGCGGAGAAGCGGCGCAGATGGGAGCGGAGGAAAACTACGAGGATGCTGCGATGGACGACAATCCCACATCCAAAAGCGGCTCGAGAACGCCAACGCCGCCGCTTTCGCCCACCAATTCTGGAAAACTCGATACGACGAAGAAACGACCACCACTCAACAAAACAAAAGAAGAGGTCACTCAAAACGTGCTCAAAGAGATGAAAAAAGTCGTCGAAAACGTCAACGACCGCGTTTTGCAAAAGTTCCCGCTGAAGATGACTTTGAGAGTGTCCAGCTGTTCCGGCACGTTTCGATTTTGGATCCCTCCGCCTCCGAACGAACGCTTATGGTGGGGGTTGAAAGGTCGCCCACGGGTTGATATCTTTTGCGAGCCGGCTATTGGAGAGAATAAAATCGCGCACGAGTTCATCGCGAAGAAAGTCTCGCATTTGTTGTCCAGCAAATTAGTCTCGGACATTTGCGACGAGTTGGTGTTGCCGAACTGCGCGAGCGATCCGATGAAAGAGTTGATACGGTTCGAGCACTTCGTGCCAGAAATTACGTTGGAAGACGCGATACTGTTGAGTGAAGGCAACACTGGTGCATTTGTTACGACATCGACGGCATCGACATCGGATGACGTCTCCTCGACGACGTATTTACGAGGCGAAAAGAAAGCAGACGAACACATCGCACTTTCAAAGTCGGACTCGGAAAACGCGTTCAGCGCGCAACTGTTACCTGATGCGCCGAAAGAGCAACAACAGGCGCAAGAGAAACAAGAAAAACAGCTACGCAAAAGTATCTCCTTGAAGCGAGAAAACAGCACGAAGAAGCAGGAAGAAAAGAACGCCTTGGACGCGACGGCGGAGTGGTTGCTCTCAGATTCGCACTTCGACTCGCCGCCCGCCTCGACGGTGAAAGCGTCCTCTTCCTCCTCTTCGCAGCCGCTCTCCCCGAAATCACCCGGTACCAACATGGTTGGTTTTGGAAACAACCGCGAAGACGTCCTCCGCGCCAAAGGGTCCTTTACTTCCTCCGCTACGACCAGTCCCGATCAGCCCCAAAACAACCTCTTCGCGTCTCTCTCGCGTTCGATCAAACAAAAAGCGGATGAAAATTTATCCAAAATGAAATCGGATTGGCAAGAGGTACAAAAAGGACTCCAAAACGGCGGCGTGGAAGGTGCGGTGCAAAACATCAAGCAAATAGCGTTGAAACGAGCGAAAGAAACCGCGTCAAATGCCTCTTCTTCGTCGCGGCGCCCGCAGCCGGAGCAGCGATAGAGCGTCGTCGCGCGTTCGAAAGAAAAAAAATAGTAATAAAATGAGACAAGCACCGCATAAAGTAGTAGGCACGCGCTTACCATCATTCGTTGTAACTTAAAAGGAAATATACGAATATATGCGAATACAGCATCCAGCTACGTGGGATCTGACGAGGCGCGCGCGAGAGTGGTTGCGCGAGACTCGACGAATGCTCGTTTTGATGACATTTTCTGTTTTTTCTCCCACATCAAAGTTAAAAATTTGAAATTCTTCTCGCGACAAAAATCCATCCAAAGCACGTCGTTTACCATCACCATCGATACGAGCGAGGACGCGAAACAACAAAAGCTTTGCCGACCGACGACGACGGCGAGAGGAGGAGGAGCGGGAGGAAGAAGAAGACAAACAAAACGACCGCACGCCGTCGAGTGTCCTTGCTGCGTCAGGTTTACGTCCTTCGCGGAATCGTTAGCGAGCGCCATCAGGAAGAAAAATCTCGGGAAATTTTCAAATATGGTGGTGGCAAGAGATAATGAATCAAAGGCGATGGATATCGACGAGACGATGGACGCGAGCCAACTCCAGGAAAAGCTGCTCGAGGACGAAGCGTCGTGCGTTCAGCGCTGGATGTCGTTCGAAAACGAGAAAAAGAACGAGTTGTTGAACAAAGAGATCGAGCTGTATCGAAAGATGATTCAAAACGAGCTCACCAAAGGAGGAGGACAGAAATCTTCCAGCGCGAGCGCGTTTTTACAGCTGCAGTTGGAGACGACGAACACCGCGCAAATGGAAAACGACGGCAACGCGGATGGTACCGCGAACAACTCAGAGGACGGCGACGGTGCCGGGACGATGAATGCTGGCGAAGAGGACGAAGCGGAGACGTACGACGTGGACTTGATTGACCCGAAGGAGTGGATGGTGCCGCCGCAGTGCATCCCCGTGCACGCGAACGTGACCACGTTCGATTGGAAACCTATGTACGAACACACGAAGTTTGACGTTATAATGATGGATCCGCCCTGGCAGTTAGCCACGGCGAATCCAACCAGAGGCGTTTCGCTCGGGTACTCGCAACTGACCGACGCGCACATCGCGGACCTTCCAATTCCACAGTTGCAAGAGAACGGTTTCTTGTTCGTTTGGGTGATTAACGCCAAGTATCAGTGGTGCTTAAATCAGTTTAAGAAATGGGGCTACGAGTTTGTGGATGAAATCGCGTGGGTGAAAGTGACCAACTCGAGAAGATTGGCCAAATCGCACGGGTTTTACTTGCAACATGCGAAGGAGGTGTGTTTGGTGGCCAGGAGAGGAAAAGATCCACCCGGGACGACTTTGAACGGGAGGACGGCCTCGGACGTAATTTTTGCGGCCAGAAGAGGCCAATCGCAAAAGCCGACGGAGATTTACGAGTTGATCGAACAGTTGGTGCCGAACGGGAAATATCTGGAGATTTTCGCGAGAAAAAATAACTTGAGAGATTACTGGGTGAGCGTTGGGAACGAAGTTACCGGGACCGGATTGCCTCCAGAGGACGTGAAGGCGTTCGCGGAAGTTGGCGCGGTCCCGGCTGCAAAGTATGGCGCAGCTGCGCAAAAGTAAATGCATGTTTTAGTGTTGATGCGATACTACCTAATTTACACTTTTATTCGCAGCTACTGCGTGTGTCCGAGCGCGGCGCTCGACAGACTATGAAAAATCTAAAGTTACTATCGCTACATTTTTTAAAACTACTTATCACTGAGAAACGTCTCCTCGAGCTCGTCGCAAAACGAAACGTCAAACGCGTACCATTCTCTCCACACTTTACACACGCGCAAAACTCTCGTCATAAACGGCGGTTTCGCGATGACGCCGCAGTGTTTCAAACTTTCGCCTAAAGCTTTAAACACCTCTGGTAGAGCACGTTTAATAACCATTCTGTAGCTACTCGCGTGTTTCACCGGCGCCGAAGCGTTGTGAAGGACGTCAGAGAAGGCGTAGAGGAGAGAAACTTGCGCCTCGAGTTTATGGGACTGTTTTTGTGCCTCCATTTCTTCCTTCAGTTTCGCGATGATTTCCTCGGCACAAATAGCGTGATCGATTGCAAACGTCGTCAATTCGCGCACACGATCGCGTTCGAGCGTTAAGAGCGTCAAGAGCTCTTTGAGTCGTTTTTGGTCCGCCTCGGAAAGCGCTTTTTGTGCTTCCCCGCGATCTACATTGTAATCGACGAGAGAGGAGGAAGCGCCAACACCAGCACCGTTGGATATCGGCCACTGCGCATATGACGACATCAAATCTTTCCCATTACTATTGCTATCATCTTTTGGCGCCATTTTGATCCCCTCAACTGGCGGCATCCAAATCTTTCCATTCGGTGCAAACATGCGAAACGGTTCCGTTCGAAATCGCGTCAATGAATCGCCGGTAGCTAACGAGAATACTCTCCACAAATAATACACCGTCTCTTCGTTCTCTTCAATCGTATCAAACAGGAACGCAAAGTCGGGATCTTCTTTCTTCTTCGCTTTGATTCTGTGCTCGATGGCCTTCCCGTCTTCGGCGACAAAGGTCGCCGTAACATCGATGCGTCTCATTTGCGCGTAATCTTTTGGGAAACGGACGTTAACGATGCCTTCTTTTTCTTGTTCTTCTTCTGGATTATCGGCGCTAACGTTTGAGGGCACTGCTGCCGTTAAATGTTCTTGCACTTCACCACGCGTGTGAATGTTCTCGTCCAAATACAGCACTCTTCGCGACTCGTCGTAGACATCATCGTTCTCTTCGCCTTCGCGTTCGTCATCATAGTTGTCGTTCGCGAAGGCCCTCCTCTTTTCCATAACAGCTAACGGTGCCGGCGGCCATACCTTTTCCAAAACCACCACCGCGCCGCCTAAATTCGCTTCCAACTGCACTCCGTAGAACAAAAACTGACCACTATTTATTTTCTCGATCGCATTCTCCGCGCTAGATTTGGTCAAATACGCCAAAAATGCCATCGACGACGATCCATTGTTGTTGCTGCTGCTGCCTCCACCGCCGCTCTTCTTGATCGACAACGACGCAATCGGGCCAAACGCCGAGAACGATTCCAATATTTTCCTCTCAAACAATTGTCGAGTCCGTACCGATTCCTTTGGAAATAACGACTCGAAATCCTCTCGAGATGGGAGATTCTTCACGATCACGTTCGATGACAACGCGTGCTTTTGATTCCGATGATCGTTCGCTCTCGCGCGCTTCTCGCCGAGTTTCTTTTCTTCGTCTCGAGAAACGCAAAAAGCTTCACCATCACCTAAAAATGTTCTCTTTCGCTTCGCAACTTCGTCGTCGCCTCCGTTCGCCTCGTCGTTCATCGCATCATTCTCCACCTTCGCGTCGTCGTTTCTCTTTTTCTCTTTCGGAATGAACGACGGCATGTACGTGCCGGTGCGGACTCTTTTGTCTCCGATTACTAATTTAGGTAACGGTTCGTCGTCCCGAGTGTCGTCGCTCTTCCGCTTGTCACCATCTTCTTCTTCTTCGTCGCGATCGTCGTCGTCGTCGTCGAACGCCGCGAGAGTTTTTATCTTCTTCTTTCTCTGCTTGTTTGTCGGGACCATGACGATGGTATTTTTGTTTCGCGCGAAGCGCGCGCGCGTGCCCGAGGTGAGAAACAAAATGGAGAGACGAAGTCGGTTCGTTTTATTGAGCTTTTGCTCGGCGAAATGAATGCGTTAAGATTATTACAAGACGCTTTTATATCTATCGCGCTCCCTCTATCTCTCTATCTCTTACTCTTTCGTTTTCGTTTTCGTCGTCGTCTTTCGCTGCTACTGCTACTGCTACTACTACTGCTGCTACTCTCGTCGCTCGAGGACGAGGAATCTGAATCGGACGAAGAATCGGAAGAGTCGGATGACGAAGAAGAAGAAGAAGAAGAAGAAGAAGAAGCGTTCGCTCTTCTCTCTCTCTCCTTTTCTTGCTCCTTCTTCAAGTGTTCTCGCATGCCGTCGGTCAACCCGCCTAACCCAATGCTCGTAAAAAAGTTGATGGAAAAGCGGACGTTTTTCAGAGGCGCTTTCGGCATGACGCCGGTGAAATACGGCTGCATGTCTTCTTCGGACATCTTCTCGTTTAACTTTTTCAAACCCAGCTGTTCGCTCAACTCTTGAAATAGAATTTTGATGAAAATTCTGGACGCCGACGTCGTCGTTTCTTCCGAGAGTTGGATGTACGCCAAACACGTCCACGACATGGCGTCGGTGGCTAACAAGTGCGCGAAAAATTTGGCCACGTTTCGTAACTTGTTCGTTTCTAGTCGATGGATGGTGCTGAATTGCTTCATGAATACATCGTCGAAAATACTCGCATACTCTTTGGAGATGAAACAAAATCGTTGCGCCAATAAGCCGTAGTATCGCACAAACGTTCTCTCTTGCGAGCAACATTCGACGAGCATAGTCGCGACTTCAATTTCTTGCCCCGGCTGCAGTTGGATTTGCATCAATTTGTGACCCGCTTCTTCAAAATCTAAGGACGACATTATGGTGAGGTAGATGGTTCGGCGTAGGTTAACCAGGTTGGTTTCTGTGGCGTCGGTGATGTTTTGCGTGGTCGTTGGCGCAGCGCGTGTTGGTTCGTCGTCGTCATCGTCCGAGCTTTCGTCGCTCCCGCTTTCGTCCGAACCAGATTCGTCCGACGACGAACTCTCCTCTCCTAAAATTTCCTTCTTGATCTCCGAATACTTCTTCTCGTTCTCTTCGTAGTTCGGATCAAATTTGAACACGTCCAAGCTCGCGTTCGCTTCTAGTTCGTCGTCTAACGAGATTTCATGGACGATTTGATCGTCCTCGTCGACGAGATCGAGCTCTTCCGGGACTCCTTTTTTACCTTCAAAGCCACTCTTACGAAAGGCAAACAAACCTTCAATCATAAACTGCGTTCGTTTATCGATTTCACCTTCGTGCAAAATGCCCCGAAACCGTTCAAAAATACCGTGCGAGCCTTGCGGAGATAAATCTTGGAGCGCATATCCGCACTCTTTGATGAACTCGATGGCGACTTCGACCGAGTCGTCCGTCGGGTGAGTGAGAAGTAAAGTGCACAACTCGAGCGCGAGGAGCTCGTGCACAACCTATTGTAATTATTTGGAGAGAAAGATAAATGCGTGAGTATTTTGAATTCTTCCGTCGTCCTCAGAAAACAAAGACAGAGAGTGAGAGAGAGAAAGAGACAGAGTCAGAGCGCGCGACGCGAGCGCGCGCGTGCTTCTTGAAAAACAACGTTCACCAAAAGGCATCAGGGTTAAAAAGCTCGTTTGATTCTCTACTCGTCACGGAAGTTGGAACTACCAGCCTCGGAGTTGGATTTTGTGTATGATCTTATTCATCGTTTGCCTTTCGATAAAACGCGTCGTTCAAAATGCCCACGCCCAAGCGCGCGCGTTCGTATAAAACGCGAACAAAAAAACGAATCGAAGAAGCCCGCGACGCGACGAGAACGAAAAAAGAAAGAAAGATCCACAAACACGCACCTGCTGATTCACTAAACTGGCCAAAAACTTCGTCGCCGCCACGCACACGCTCTTATCGTTCCTCTTAAACGCCCTCCGAAACTGCAACACGACTCGTTTCACCACCAACTCCCCGAGCTCCGGAAACTTCGTATTCGTCACCGCCACCAGCGCCGCAAACACCGGACTAAACTGCGGGCTCGCCATTTGCGATTTCATCACCGATCTCGCGAACAAACCTTTCCCGCGCACTAAATTCTCCGCGAACAGCTCTGGCACGATGTTTTTCACGTTCGAGCTGTTGATTTTATTCACCAGTCCGTTGATGGACTTTTTCAGCGCTTCCCACGTGATTCGCTGGTACTCTGGACTGGATTTGTCTCGAATCTCTCGCATCATTTGCGCGAGCTTAAACGGAGGCACGTACGCCCCGCCCGCGCGCCCGTTGCTTTTAGACGACGACAACGCGTTATTCCTCGCGTTTCCCTTCTCGTTTCGGTCGTCTTTATCGACACCGCGCGGTGGTATTTCGCCTTCATCGATCGTCGTTGTTTCTTCTTCTTTCGATCTCTTCTTTAACTTCTTCTTCTCTTCTTCCTCGGCGGCGGAATCGGACGCGCTGCGTTTCTTCCTTTTCTCTTCATCGTCGGCGCGCCGCGGAGAAGAAGAAGGTCGTCGCGCCGCCATTTTTATTATCACTCACTCTCTCTGTGTGTTCTCGCGTTCCCTTTTCTTGTTGTCGCAGGGGAGTCCCTCTTTTGCTTTCCGGGGAAAAGAATGACGAAATGTTTTGGAAAGCGCCTCACAACGAAAAGTGAGAAGAGATGTTATCGTCGTCTTCGTCATCATCATCGGCGACGCTGCTGCTGCGGATCGATTCGTCGCGCCTCACCTCTTGCTCTTCTTCTTCTTCTTCTCCTCCTTCTTCTTCTCGCAGTCGCCGCCTGGGGAGAAAATACCATCAGCAGCGAAGCGTCGTCGTCGTCGGTGCTTCTTCTTCTTCTTCTCCTTCTTCGTCGTCGTCTTCCAGGTTCAATCCGGGCGCCATCTTCAACGAAATCTTCTGCGACGACGAAACGTTTTCCAAGAGCAGAAGCCGCGCAATCGCGAAGAGAGTTACCGAAGTGAACCCAGAGACGTATAAGCATCCGGAGGATTCGTTTTACGGCGAGATTGATGTGAATTCTATGCTCGAGTTGATTGATTTAGGGACCGATGGTGGGAGGAGGAAGAGTAGTGTTGAAGGCGTCGAGGGCGAGGGAGGCGGGTTGAGGTACGCGGACTTGGGATGCGGCGTCGGGAAGCAAGTGGCGGTAGGTGAATTTTGAACCCTTTCGTGGCGTTGATTTTTCGCGTTCGATTTCTTTTATTCGCGTTCTTCTTGTCTTGTTTTGTGATTGCGCGCTGACCTTTTCCGTTCTCGCGTGTAGGCTGCGGCGTTGTCGGGGAAGTTTAGCAAAGCCGTTGGCGTGGAGATTTGTCCGGATTTAGCCGCGAAAGCGATCGAAGGTATCGGGAGGTTGCGAGAGGAGCTCGAGAAATATAGCAGCGGCGTCGCTAGGTGTGAAATATCCGTCTCTCAGGGCGACATGTTCGACCAAGACCTCTCTCAGTTTGATTTCATTTTCGTGCACGCGACGACGTTGCACGACACGACGTTGGGGATGCTGAAGGCGAAACTGTCGAGAGAGATGAACGTTGGCGCGAGATTGGCGATCGTGAGTAAATTGTGCGACGATATCGAAAATTTTGAACCCTTGAGATCGATTCCGGGAGGAATCGGATGGAAACCTATCTTGCAAGTGGACGAGAAATGGCAGCTCGATTGTTACCTCTACGAGAAGACGAAAGAACTCGATTGAGCGGTGAGATGTAATTTGAACAAATGATGCTATGCGCATTACTATCTGCTACTGCTACTCGTGCTACTCGTGCTACTGCTGCTGCTACTGCTCGACGACGAATTCGACGACGATGTCGACGATTTCCTCCTGCTCTTCTTCTTCCGGTGTTTGCTTTTTTTCTCCTTCTTCTTCCTCTTGCGCTTCTTTTTCTCCTTGCGATGTTTCTCCTTTTCTTTTCGAACCATCTCGGCTTCGATTTCCGCCTCTAAAAACTCCGTCATTTCCTTGTCCTCTTCGAGCCCGTTCTTTCGAGCATTCGCGATGATGCCATTTACAGCTCCACTTTTGTCGATACCGTTGTTCGTAATTTCGATGCGATCCATGTCCTTCTCTCTTTGCTCCAACCTCGCTCTGTCCGCCGGCAACACGCCGGACGACGAAACTCTCGTCGTCGCCGAAATTTTCCTCTTCGCTGGAACCACGACTGGAACTTGCTGGTTTCGAAGTTTTTCTCTCAATTCTTTCAATTCCTCCTCCACCTTTTCTAAATATTTCTTCGCGTCTTCGTGCCCTTCTTCCATTTCCAACGCCAACTTGAAATCCCTCCTCGCGTCTTCCAAACACTCCACTCGCCTGGACACCGTCATCTTCTCCAAATCCATTTTTTTGGCTAAAACCGCGCCTCTCGCGACGTACGCATCCACGTGTTTCGGGTCCAACTCAATCGCTCGATCGAACGCTTTCAAAGCGATCATATAATGGCCTCTCTTCGCTTCCTTCACGCCCGACTTCGTCGCCTCGCGCGCCCACCCCCATTTCACGTTCCCTCGGATTTCCGCTAACGTTAACGTCGAATTACTTTTACTGCTATTCTTCCCGTTTGTATCTTTATCTCTTTTCATCCGTTTTCTATCTCTCAAAACGACTGGCAACCCAAAATGTCTCAAACAATCTCTCGTCGCGTGCGCCGCGTTGAACTCCAAATTCGTTCTTTCCAGAGCGGTTAAAAATGGAATCGCGTTCGTTTTCTTTTCTTCTTCCGCCGCCGTCGCGCCCTTCCGTTTACGGCTCGGACTGTGCGGTGGAGAAGTAACGCGAGATGGGTAATGTATCGTCGGCGACGCGTTCGTGCGAACGCTTCCTCCTTCTTCTTCTTCTCGTTCGGAAAAGTGTATCCGCCACGGCGGGAGAAGTGAATTCGGCATCTCAGAGAGATAAAAAGCGGCACACGATCCGCGACGGACGCGCGTGGAAAGAGAGTTTTTCGATTTTCTTCGAGTATATCCTCGTTCCCTGGTCTCTCTCTTTCTTTCTTTCTTTCTTTTCGCGGGCGACTTTTATTATTATTGTTGTTGTTGTTGTTGTTGTTGTTGTTGTTGTTGTTGTTGTTGTTGTTGTTGTTGTTGTTGTTGTTGTTGTTATGTTTGAAGCAAATTCGTGTGCGTTTAGTCTTTGTGAGGCAAATTGGGAGCAAAATGGAGCAGCGCGACGCGCGGGTATCGTCCGGTCGTCTCGTCGAACACACAAGTCTCTTCGTAAAAGGTTTCATTATTTCAATAAAACAAATAAATCTGGGGGAGGGTGTAAACATGTATAAAATTACTCATCGCTCGTCTCGTCATCGCCGGCGGCTTCCTCTTCGGCTTCCGCTTCGGCTTCCGCTTCGGCTTCCGCTTCGGCTTCGGCTTCCGCTTCCGCTTCCTCCTCCTGTTCTTCGGCGACTTCCTCCTTGACTTCCTCCACCGCCTCTCGCATCTCTTGGCGTCGCTCTCGACGCTCTCGTCGCTCCTCGCGCGCCTCAGCTCTCTCCTCTCTCTCCTCC
>Ga0255771_1002039_pt1 | contig 20902 bp, 18 predicted proteins | sample 011ome_19_FD_179969 | JGI IMG/M metagenome (GOLD analysis project Ga0255771, IMG submission 179969) | Coastal salt marsh microbial communities from the Groves Creek Marsh, Skidaway Island, Georgia - 011510BT metaG (version 2) | ecosystem: Environmental > Aquatic > Marine > Intertidal zone > Salt...
GAAGAAGGTTGAGCCATAGATGCCGGAGTTGAGAGTCAAGCCAAACAAGGCGTAGGCTTCGTAGTATTCCGCTGCCTGCAAGCCCAGAAACACCAGCGCCAGGCCGACGGTAATGCCCAACCAGCGATTAAATTTCTTGCGATCATCCGCAAGAAGCGCTGTGTGGGCAACATGCACAGTGGCGCTGGATGACAGCAGGATGAGCGTGTTCCACATCGGCAACCACGCATACCAGGCGTGGGCGTCTGCAGGAGCCATGGATTTTTCCTGCGATAAAAAGGCGCCGTTATTCGCTATCACCTGAGCGTCGACTCCACCTACCACTTCCTGAGGCGTCGTCACAGGGGGCCAGGTAAATTCGAAGCCGGGCCAGAGCAGGCCATTCATGCGACCACCGTCACCTTCGCCAGCAAGCCAGGGACCCGCAAACTGACGCACATATAGCAAAGCGCCAAAAAAAGCGGCGAAGAACATAACCTCGGAAAAAATAAACCAAAACATGCCCAGGACGTAGCTTTGGTTTAGCTGGCCACTGTTCATCCCGGCGATGTTTTCTTTGATTACCGTGCCGAACCAGCTGGCCAATGTAAACACAAAGAAAACGAGGCCGGCGGTAAGCACCCAGACCGAGTTAGTCGACTCCTCTCGGGCACCAAAAGTCATATCATTGAGGACCAGTGCGGCGCCAAACACTGACAATATCAGCCCTATGGTGGCGCGGACGGCCAAGCTCGAGGACTCCGGCACATAATACTTTTCATAACCCTGGGCGGTGGTGGTATCGCTCGCCATAACTGTCTCCTAAAAAGCCGCTTCTACAGCGCGGCCAAACTGCCCTGCGCCGTGCCCGTGATATCGAACAAGGTGTAGGAAAGCGTGATGGTGTGAATATCGTCGGGCAAATCCTGATCAACAATAAACTGCAATGCCATGTCTGCAGTGGCGTTAGCCGCCAACGGCTGCTGATCAAAACAGAAGCATTCCGTCTTGTGGAAATACGCCGCGGCTCTGCTCGGTGAAATACTGGGAATGGCCTGAGCGACCATCGCCCCGCTGGTTGGGTTTGCCGCGCGAAAAACGATGCCGTTTGCTGCCCCCGGATGCACACGCATAACCCGCGCGTCTGGAGCAAAAGACCAGGGCATGTCGTCGTTGTTAACGGCGACAAACTGAACCGTCACCTGCCGGGAGGTGTCGACGGCAATCGGTGCCGACGTGTACGCCTGACCTGATGTCTTACCATTGATGCCGAGCGCGTCGCAAAGCACATTGTATAACGGCACCATTACCACAAAAACGAAGGCAAACATCAACACCGCCACCGCCAACAGCTTCAACGCAGTATCGGTGGCGGGAACTTTACTGAGACGCAGCCCGGGCATCATTCATCTCGCTGTGGCAACGCCAAAATCGGCAACTAGAGCGTGCCCGCGGGCTTGGGCACCGCTGGCGGCTCTTCAAACGTGTGGTAGGGCGCTGGCGTGGCCACTGTCCACTCCAGCCCTTCCGCACCATCCCACACTTTTTCTTCAGACACCCGCTTGCCAGCGACGATCGTCGCAATCACGTTGTAAAGAAAAAGCAGTTGCGATGCGCCGTAAATGAAAGCCCCAATAGAAGACATCATGTTGAAATCGGCAAACTGCAGCGCGTAATCGGGGATACGCCGCGGCATACCCGCGAGCCCGACAAAGTGCTGCGGGAAGAAAGTGATGTTAAAGCCGATAAAGGAAATCCAGAAATGGGTCTTACCCATAGCCTCGTTGTACATCCGACCACACCACTTTGGTAACCAGTAGTAAATGGCCGCCGTCATCGAAAATACAGCACCCGCCACCATCACATAGTGAAAATGCGCAACGACAAAGTAAGTGTCGTGGTACTGGAAGTCGGCCGGCGCTATCGAAAGCATCAAGCCAGTAAAGCCGCCGAGGGTGAACAACACCAGAAAACCGATGCAGAAGAGCATTGGCGTCTCAAAACTGAGTGCACCCCGCCACATGGTGGTGATCCAGTTGAAGACCTTAACGCCCGTGGGGACGGCAATGAGCATGGTCGCGTACATAAAAAACAGCTCTCCGGCGACCGGCATCCCTACCGTATACATGTGATGCGCCCAGACAATGAATGACAAAAACGCTATAGACGCTGTGGCATAGACCATCGACGCATAGCCGAATAAGGGCTTGCGGGAGAACGCAGGGATAATCTGCGACACCACGCCAAAGGCGGGCAGAATAATGATGTACACCTCAGGATGTCCGAAAAACCAGAAAATATGCTGGAACAGCACCGGATCACCGCCGCCCGCGGCCGAGAAGAAGCTGGTGCCAAAATGAATATCCATCAACATCATGGTGACAGCACCCGCCAGTACGGGCATAACCGCGACCAAAAGAAAGGCGGTAATCAGCCAAGTCCAGACAAAGAGTGGCATCTTCATATAGGTCATGCCGGGCGCGCGCATATTCATCACTGTGGCGATGATGTTGATCGAGCCCATGATCGATGAGACACCAAGAATATGGATAGCAAAAATAAAGAACGTCACTGAAGGCGGTGCGTAGGTCGTCGACAGCGGCGCGTAAAAGGTCCAGCCAAAAGCGGGCGCACCGCCTTCCATAAACAGGGTGGAGGCGAGCATGAGAAAAGCGGGGGGCAGAATCCAAAAACTCCAGTTATTCATTCGCGGCAAGGCCATATCCGGCGCGCCGATCATCATCGGTATCAGCCAGTTGGCCAGGCCAACGAAGGACGGCATGATGGCGCCAAACACCATGATCAAGCCGTGCAGGGTAGTCATCTGATTAAAGAATGCCGGCTCAACCAGTTGCATGCCGGGCTGGAATAATTCCGCCCGGATCACCATCGCGAAAAAGCCGCCCAACAAGAACATGGCAAAGGAAAACCACAGGTACATGGTACCGATATCCTTGTGGTTGGTCGTAAACAACCAGCGCGTAACGCCCTCGGCAGGTCCGTGATGATGGTCACTCATGGGAGTCTCTCCTATTAACCGTTCTTGGCGCCGGTGACATCACCGGGCTGGACGACATCGCCCGTGTTGTTCCCAAATGCATTGCGCTGATATGTCAGCACGGCAGCCATGTCGACAGCGGACAACTGCGCCCCAAATGCTTGCATCGCCGTACCAGACACGCCATTTGCGACCAGCGCCATGTGGGCGGCGATGTCACCCAGCACGACAGGGCTTCCCGCAATAGCCTTGCCCACGCCGCCCTCTCCACCGGCGCCGTGACAGGCCAGACAGGCAGCGTCATAGACGCTTTTACCCTGATCCATCAGCGCATCGACCGACAGCGTCTGCATCGCCAGCTCGTTTTGTGCCGCAGCAATGCCGCGCTTGACAGCCATCCAGTCATCGAACTCGTCGCGCGAGACCGCGTGCACTTCTACCGGCATAAAGCCGTGGTAGGAGCCGCAAAGCTCTGTGCACTGCCCGCGATAAATCCCTTCCTCCAGAACCCGCGTCCACGCCTCGTTAATAAAGCCGGGAATCGCATCGCGCTTCACCGCGATTTCAGGAACCCACCAGGAATGAATCACATCGTTGGCGGTGATCAGAAAGCGAACCTTGGTATTCGTTGGAATGACCAGCGGCTCATCGACCTCAAGCAGATAGTTTTCGCCCTTGTTCCTGGTGTTGTAGATCTCTTCCTGAGGCGTAGCCAAATTGGAGAAAAATGAGACCGTTTCGCCGGACTCATCCAGGTACTCGTACTTCCACTTCCACTGATATCCGGTGATGAGTATGTCGAGTTCCGACTCGTCGTTGTCGTACACCTCGAGTAGCGTCGACGTTGCCGGGAAGGCCATGGCAATCAAAATCAAGAAGGGGACAACCGTCCACGCCACTTCTACCTTGGTGCTCTCGTGAAACTGAGAAGCCTGGTGTCCCTTTGACTGACGGTGCGCATAAATGGAGTAGAACATCGCGCCAAACACCAAAACCCCGATAACCACACAGATCCACATAATCAGCATATGTAGCTCGAAGATATTGGCGCCGATTTCGGTGACACCCGGCGACATATTGACCTGATTTTCAGCGCCGGCCAGCGGTGCAAACAGGGCCAAAGCCGCTGCCGAGAAAACTCTCCCCATCTCGTGAGTACTCCGTTTCTTTGCATGGCGCGCTTACCCCGCGCCACTGAGGGGTCAAAAAGCGCGGGATTATAGCGAAATCGCAGAAAAAACCACGGGCAAAAGGTCACAGCCCTTGGGCGGCGCGTATGTTGCGTTGGCCACGATATGAATGCTAATGCTTTTTGCGAATTTAGAGCATAAACCGCAGTTATGTTGTCGGGCGGCAGGGTTTGGACGTCATCGAATCAGGGGTCTCCGTTGTCGAGAATCTTGATGGCGTCCGCGGCAGTCTCCACGCGCCGGGCTGCGGCCCGTGTGACGCGCGTCACTGGCAACGCCAAGTTGTCACTCGGTCTGCTCTCCCTGAAGTCGCATGCGACGCAACGCCTGACGTCTTGGTTCGTATCAACCACCATACGGTCCTCCGCATAACAACTCGGGCACACCGCGCCGGCAATGAATCGTGGACGTTGATTGGGTTCGGGCTCGGATTCCGACATACTCTCGCTCACTCGATAAACGCGCGGTAAAAAGCCGGGCCAGTGTAGCAATCCCAATCCACCGCTGGAGCATCATTGTGTCAGACATCGATTTTCGCGGCCTTTCAAATATCCGACAGGTGCTGGGTGTGGTCCCTGTTCTTGGCGATCGCGTCATGATTGACCCTACCGCGGTAGTCATGGGCGATGTTCATCTCGGTGACGATGCCAGCGTTTGGCCCCACGCCGCAATGCGCGGTGATGTCCAGGTTATTCGCATTGGCGCGAGAACCAATATTCAAGATGGCGCGGTACTGCACGTGACCCACGATGGCCCTTACAACCCGGGGGGCTATGCATTGCACATCGGCGACGACGTCACCGTCGGTCACCGGGCACTGCTTCATGGCTGCACAGTCGGCAACAAGGTGTTGGTGGGCATGGGAGCCATCGTAATGGACATGGTGACCGTTGAGGACGAAGTGATGATCGCCGCTGGAGCGCTAGTCACACCAGGCAAGCGCCTTCGCAGTGGCTTCCTGTATGCCGGCAGCCCGGCAAAAGAGGTGCGTCCCTTAAGCGAGGAAGAGCGCCGATTTTTGCCCTACAGCGCCGCCGGCTACGTGTCACTCAAAGACCGCTATCTCAGTAGCACCTAACGCGCTATCTAAGCCTCGCGCAACGCAGATAGCACGGCCTTGGTATCGGGATACTCTCCCAGCCAAAGGAAGTAGCTTTCTGCCGCTTGCTCAACCAGCATGCCCAAACCATCGCGCACGTCTCGCGCGCCGCGCTCCCGAGCCCAAGATAAAAATGGCGCACCCGCAGGGCCATAAGCCATATCGTAACAGACACACGCCTCGGCCATAGCGATAGCGGGCGGTAGCGCAGGCATCCCTCCCGACAAGCCGGTGCTGGTGCCATTAATCACAACGTCCCAAACATTGGCACCCGCCATTTCATATCCGCCACCGCACACCGTAACGTCACTCCCTGTATACGTTGCTGCGATCTCCTCTGCACGACTGGCGGTGCGATTCACCACATAAATGGCAGCGGGCTGCTCCGACAGTAAAGCAGGCATGACCCCCTTCACCGCGCCACCCGCGCCCAAAAGCAGAATCCGTGCGTCGCGCAGAGACCACCCAGCATTGCCCACCATATCGGTAACGAGGCCTTTTCCGTCGGTGTTATCTGCGTGCACCTGACCGTCTTGATCGCTAGTGAGTAAGTTGGCGGCGCCCGCTAGGCGAGCGCGCTGCGACGCGACGTTCGCCAGCGCAAACGCTCGAGACTTAAACGGCAACGTCACGTTGAGACCGCGACCGCCGTGCTCGAAAAAATCCAAAACCCAAGATTCGAATACTTCGAGATCAACATATTCAGCGCGATAATCAATCGCGTGTCCCGCCTGCTCCGCGAATGCAGCGTGAATCCGGGGAGACAGGCTGTGGGCTATTGGGTTACCCACTACTGCAAATCGGCCTGCGATCATCTCCATCGGCGCCTCCTTTGAATCGACAGATTTCCCGCCGAGAATGTGCGGCGCGCCCGAATGTGACGGCGCCCTCTTTGCCTAAGTCAGCGCTGCCAGCCAGTTTCGTGGTGTCAGAAAATCTGTCATCAGCCGCGCTTCTGCGGAGCCTGCCTCGGGCTGCAGGCCATATTCCCAGCGCACCAGCGGTGGCAAAGACATCAAAATGGCCTCTGTTCGCCCATTAGACTGCAGACCGAATAATGTGCCTCGATCGTAAACAAGATTGAACTCAACGTAGCGGCCTCGGCGATACAGCTGCCACTGCCGCTCCGCCTCCGTCCACGGCAAGTCCTTGCGCCGCTCCAAGATGGGAAGATAGGCCTTCAAGTAGCTATCGCCGACGCTCTGCATAAAGGCAAAAGTCTGATCAAACCCCCACTCATTGAGGTCATCGTAAAACAGCCCGCCGATGCCGCGAGGCTCCTGACGATGGGGCAGAAAAAAATAATCATCACACCATTTTTTAAATCGTGGATATACGTCGTCGCCAAAAGGGTCGCAAGCCGCCTTGGCGGTCTGGTGCCAGGACACAGCGTCCTCGTCGTAGCCATAGTAGGGGGTCAAATCGAAACCGCCGCCCATCCACCAGACCGGCGGTTCCCCTGCCTTCTCCGCCATGAACATCCTGACATTCGCATGGGAGGTGGGCGCATGAGGATTTCGGGGGTGGATCACTAAAGAGACGCCCATAGCGCGAAAGCTGCGGCCGGCCAGTTCAGGCCGATGCTGAGTAGCGGATGCCGGCATGCCTGCGCCCAGCACGTGACTAAAGTTAACGCCACCTTTTTCGATCACGTCGCCCTCGGCCAACACCCGACTGATGCCACCCCCGCCTTCTGGCCGCTCCCAGCTCTCGGTCGTGAACTCGCGGCCGCCGTCGAGGGCTGAGAGCGCATCGCAGATACGTATTTGCAATGACTTGAGATAAGCCTCTACCGCCGCTGCGTCCATCCAACCCTCCTTAAACCATCGTCAGGCTCGCACTATCGAGCCATCTCCTATGCGACGTATTGTTGACGCTTTGCCGTCTGGGTCAAGCGCCCCCGGCATCACGGGTAATCCGGCGCCAAAATAGCGATGCAACTGCCAAACAGCGCTTGCCGGAGCCAATCCCGCCGGATTGGCACTGGTCGACACCAGCGGCCCACCGACCGCGCGACACAATGCAGCCAGCGCCGGGGCAGATGTGACCCGAATTGCCACTTCATGACTGTCCCCCGTGATCCAATCGGGGAATTGCTGGCGATGTGGCACCAACCAGGTGTTGGCGCCGGGCCAGGAGTCCAGCGCAGCACCCCGCTCAGCGGGAGATAAAGGGTCGAGCAGCGCCGCAAAAACATCCGGCGATGCCGCCACAAGGATGAGCCCTTTGCTGACGTCCCGGGACTTCAATCGCAACAAATCGAGCACTGCGCCCTCGTTATAGGGGTCGCAACTCAGGCCCCAGACACCCTCTGCCGGGCAGGCAATCACTGCCCCTGAACGAAGCTGTGATGCGACAACAGGCGCGCGCCAATGAGCATCGGATCGGGGTTTTTGAGTGCAATTCACAATAGGCGTTATCGGCGACAAAGCGACACCTTACCGCAGGCAGCGACCGCGGAGCCAATCTGCGCGCTAGTGAGTCGCTTGATAACCCGGCCCCCTTCGCTGGAGCCGACCCGACACTTCCAAAGATGACAAAACAGCGAGACAGCGCTCTAGGTCCCAGCAAAGATGCGCTGCCAATACCTCAGGCGGCACCGGGCGGCATCGCGTAAGCTCAAGGATCGCTTTTTGATCGGGGTCCAGCGCAACATCTATTTGCGCGGCAGATAACAAATCACCCGCGGTAACATCGAACTGGGGGTAGCCCAGATATTCGTATAAAGCGTCGATCGAGCTTATTAACATCGCGCCATCGTCCAATAGGAACCGACAGCCGGCTCCCTCAGGGTGGTAGACCGACCAAGGCAAAGCCAAAACGTCCCGGCCCTGATCTGCCGCCGCAGACGCCGTCAGCAAGGTGCCGCTGGGACGGCCAGCCTCAATCACCAGCGTCGCCGCGCTAAAGCCGGATAATGTGCGATTGCGTCGATAAAAATGGTGCTTTCTTGGGGGTGTTCCCATGGGGAATTCGCTGACGAGCGCGCCGTTTCGCCTGATCTTATTGGCGAGATGCCGGTGGCGGACGGGATAAAGGATATCCAGCCCCGAGGGCAATACGGCAATTGTCTTGCCACCCGCCGCCATAGCGGACTGATGTGCGAGCCCGTCGATGCCCAGCGCAAGGCCGCTGACCACCGCCCGCCCCGCTCGCGTCGCTACCGAGGTAAATTCAGTCGCAGCGCGCGCCCCGTCAAGCGAAGGTTTGCGCGTGCCGACAACAGATAAGGTAGCGGCTTGTAGCACCTCGAGCTCGCCATGGACGAGCAAAAACGGCGGGCGGTCCTCACACTCAGCGAGCAAAGGGGGATACTCTGGATCTTGCGCAGTAATCAAATGTAGCGGCGCTTCCTGAATAAGGCCTCGCAACGAAGCGGGCTCGCGGGCGGCAGCGATGTCGCGCTGCAAAGACTGCACGCCTAGCAACCGGGCTTCGTCAACCGAGCATTCAAGGAGTGCATCGGGTGAATCGAAGCGTTGCAGCAGTCCATCGAGCCAGCGAGCACCTGCACGGACTCCGTTACTCAGCGCGAGCCATTTGGCGTCAGCGCCGGCGTCAATGCCAAATTGGTGTGCCATTGCTCATCCTTGAGCCTCCCTCGCGGTCAGATAGCGACCACTGAAAAACCCGTGGTCAAAAGCGAGTCTCACTGCCCCGGGGGCCGCTACCCATCGGATTAGGCCTCACGGGCTGACAACGCGATCGCCCACCGACATCGCCCTGTTGGCTTCGAGCACCAGCCCAAAACTTGCGCGCTCATAAACCGCGAAGGTCATCAAAACGCCGGCGCGGATATCGGGTAAGCGCACCGAGTCCCCTGTCACGGGGTCATCAACCGCCAGGCCAGACTGTTCGATCGCGAGCACATCACCTACGCGCAGCCCTTCCCGCTCACCCCGATTAATCACCACGATATCCAGCGGACCAATCTGGGTCAGCCCGCCCGCCACTGCAATCACAAATCCATTTTCCAGGCTCACCTGCGGGGTTTGCGGCAGGTAACGCAGCGCGAGTTGGGACGCGCCGACAGGGAGTAAGCGATCACCGATACGAATTTCCTGGCGCATCTGCTTTACCCACATTGCCGTGAGTTCACCATCGCTGCGCTCGCCGCGCACATCGCTCGCACTCACTGCCCCAACATCCAAGACGAAGGTGCCAAGATGCTCGCCCGTCACGGGGTCTTCTAGTGCTTTGTCAGAGCGAACCAATCGGTAGTCCAGCGCTTGCGACACATCACCGCTGACAAACAATCTGTCGCCGACGCCGCTTAACAATCGACCCGCGTCTCCCGAAACAACATAGGCGGCAGACGCCAACACCGCGGCGTCCACCACGCTGTGGTCGCGCAAGAAGGGGGCAATCGCTTCGCGAGGAATCACCGGTATCGCCGATTCTCGGGGACTTGCGCGAAGCTCAGGCGTCAACATGATGTCGGACTGATCCTGCCGGGCCAGCCGTGGCACGCCATCCTCCCAGTAAAGTCGGAGCTCATCACCCGGAAAGATAAGGTGCGGATTTTTTATTTCTGGATTCTCCGCCCACAGCGACTGCCAGCGCCAGGGATCGCGGAGATATAACGCGGCGATATCCCAGAGCGTGTCGCCTGATTGCACGCGGTAAATGAGTGGCACCTCGGGGTTAAGCGTCAAAGGCGGCCGCGGCTCTGCAACTGCGGTCACAGGGCCCAGACTAAACAGCATCCAAATGAGCAAAACAACGCGGCGAGCGCCCAGTGGCGACGCGGTGACATCGTCATTTGTGCGCGATTGCGCGGCGATGCGTTTGAGCCTTATGCTTTTTTCCAAGGTACTCACTCCGTTGTTTACCTCCGCCAGCATCGGCGCCCTTGAGCCATTTGAACGCGATCCATCACACTACGGCATCAAGGTATAATCTCAGTGTGGCGGGGAGCTGAGGACACGGCAAGACCAAATCCGAACACTTTTCCCCGCTTTCATTCAGACTCCAGCGCGGACTTTGGCATGGCTTTACTTCCGATTCTTGAATTTCCGGATCCTCGTTTGCGTACCGTCGCCGTGCCGGTAACCCACGTGGACGCCCGCATACAGCAACTCATCGATGACATGTTCGAGACGATGTACGCCGCGCCTGGCATCGGCTTGGCCGCGAGTCAGGTTGATGTTCACGAGCGGATTATCGTCATCGATATCTCAGAGGATCACTCAGACCCACGGGTGTTTATCAACCCCGAGATCTCGATCATCGATGAGACGCTGGGGCGGTACGATGAGGGCTGCCTTTCGGTCCCGGGGTTTTATGAGACGGTGCAGAGGCCCTCGCGCATCGAGGTAACGGCGATCGGCCGCGACGGGGCCGTTTTTCAAGAAACGCTCGATGGCCTCATGGGCATTTGCTTGCAACACGAGATTGATCATTTGGAAGGCAAGCTATTTGTCGATTATTTATCGCCGCTCAAGAGGCAGCGCATCCGAAGCAAGCTGGTCAAAGATCAAAAACGGCGGGACTGACTGATGTCCCGCCCCCTGAATCTTGTCTTTGCTGGCACGCCTGCGTTTGCCGCAGAACATCTCGAGGCGCTGACTAAGAGCCCCCATAACATCGCGGCGGTGCTGACACAGCCCGATCGACCGGCGGGGCGGGGCAAACGCCTGCAGCCCTCGGCGGTAAAGGCGCTGGCGCTGGATGCGGATTTACCGGTTCTACAACCCGAAACACTGAAACACGAAAGTGCCATACAGGCGCTCAGTGCCATCGATGCCGATCTGATGGTCGTTGTCGCCTACGGGCTGATTCTGCCGGCAGCGGTGCTGGCGATCCCCCGGCTGGGCTGCATCAATGTGCATGCATCGCTCCTGCCCAAATGGCGCGGTGCGGCGCCAATACAGCGCGCTATTGAGGCTGGAGACAGCGAGACCGGTGTCAGCATTATGGTGATGGAGGCGGGGCTCGATACGGGTCCTGTGGTGATGACGCGCGAGTTGACGATCAGAGAAGACCACACCGCGGGCACGTTGCAAGCCGGTCTCGCGACACTGGGGGCAACGGCACTGCTCGAGACGCTGGCGGATATTGATCGTTTTCTGAGTGGGGCGACCGCGCAAGAACACTCGCAAGCCACGTACGCCGATAAAATCGCAAAAAAAGAAGCGCTGATTGATTGGTCCGAGGACGCAAACACACTGGCGCGCCGGATCAGGGCGTTCCAGCCGGCCCCCGGTTGCTTCACCTACCTGGATAACGATCGCGTCAAAATTGTCAGCGCATCGCCGTCAGCATCGCCTCATCGGGTCTCTCCCGGGGAAATCCTGCTAGCCGATAGTGATGGCATTCAGGTGGCATGTGGCGAAGGCATACTGGTCGTACACGCCGCACAAATGCCCGGCGCGAAACCACAGTCAGCAGCAACACTGCTCAACGGCCACAAGACGCGATTACTCCCTGGCGCCACCTTTTCAAGTGTCGAAGAGGGTTGATAGTGGCTTCTTCGCGAGCCCGCGCCGCCACAGTTATTCAGCGAGTGCTCGAGGGCGAGTCACTCCATCGATTACTGCCCGATGCGCTCAGCGATATTTCCCCATCGAGCCTGCCGCTGTGTCGGGAGCTGATATACGGCACACTCCGCGAATGGCCGCTGCTCACAGCCCTCGCCCGACAGTTCCTGAAAAAATCACTGCGAAAAAAAGACGCAGATATTAATGCCCTGATCTGCGTCGGTCTTTATGAGCAATCCCATCTGCAAACGCCCGCACACGCCGCTTTATCCGAAACCGTGAATGCCGCCAAGGCCCTGAAAAAATCCTGGGCGACCGGCCTAGTGAACGGCGTGCTTCGCAACTATCAAAGAAGCGAGGCTTCGCTCATCGACGGGCTAAACGCCGCCGAGCGCGCCGCATTGCCTGGCTGGCTCTACGATCAACTGCTACAAGAATATGGTGACGCCGTCGGCGCTATTGCGGCGGCCTCTCGCAGCCGACCGCCGATGGCACTGCGCATCAACGCGCGGCTTGTCTCCCGGGATCACTACCTTGAAGCCCTTGGCGCAGAGGGTATCAATGCCCGCAGCTGCCCGGAGGTCGACACGGGCATCGTGCTCGATCGCGGTGTGGACGTGATGACACTGCCCGGCTTTGCCGAGGGCTGGGTGAGTGTTCAGGATCGGTCAGCTCAGCTCGCCGCGCGGCTGATTAATCCACAACCGGGGGAACGTATTCTGGATGCCTGCTCCGCACCAGGCGGGAAGGCTTGTCATCTACTCGAACATCAACCCGAGATTAGTGAGCTGGTAGCCTGCGATATCAGCGAGACACGGCTTAAGCGCGTTGCAGAAAACAGTGGCCGACTCTCTCTGCCTATAACAATGGTTACCGCTGACGCATCGGCTTTGCCATCGGCGCTGCTATCTGACCCCTTCGACGTTATTCTTGCCGATGTGCCCTGCTCGGCTACGGGGGTCATGCGCAGAAACCCAGACATCAAGCTGCATCGTCGCGAGGCCGACTTGGAGGGCTTTGCCCAACAACAATTGGCGATTCTCGAGGGCCTTTGGCCTGCCTTAAAACCAGGAGGTCGCCTGCTTTATGTCACTTGCTCAATTTTATGCGCCGAAAACGACAGGGTAGTCAGCGCCTTCTCTAAAAGTCACGACGTATCAGTAGCGACCTTGAAACTTGAGAACGGGGTGCGCTGTGAGCATGGGTGGCAAATACTGCCCCAAGTCGACGGCGGTGACGGACTGTATTTTGCGCTCCTGAATAAGCCACCCGTCTGAGGCAGGGCCCCACTTGCCAACGTGACTAATCCACATGGCGTGTCAGGTTTGACATAGTTTATGGTGTAGCCGGGTCGTTGAGAGGGTCCACAGGCCGGTGAAAATCATTATCCTCGGAGCGGGTCAGGTCGGCGGTACGCTCGCCGAGCATCTGGCTGATGAGCAAAACGACATTACTGTCGTCGACGAGCATGCAGCCACACTTAAGCGCCTGCAGGAACGACTTGATATCAGAACGGTTCTGGGTAACGGCGCGCATCCCACCACGCTGCTCAATGCGGGTGCGGAAGACGCCGACATGCTCATTGCCGTTACCGACAGCGACGAAATTAACATGCTCGCCTGCTCGGTGGCCTTCACGCTGTATCGCACGCCCACCAAGATCAGTCGTATCCGCTCCGCAAAGTATCTCTCCGAGCAGGCCGCGCTGTTTGAATCGGGTGCCATCCCGGTAGATGTCATCATTGGTCCGGAGCAGCTCGTTACCAAAAACATAGAGCAACTGATCGCCAACCCGGGATCACTACAGGTGCTGGATTTTGCCGAGGGCAAGATCAGATTAGTCGCGGTAAGAGCGCTAGCGGGAGGGCCCATTGTGGGTCGTGAACTGCAGGAAATTAGGGAGCATATGCCGCGGGTCGACACCCGGGTGGCTGCAATTTTCAGACGCGGCGGCGACCCCATCATTCCGCAAGGCTCGACGGTGGTGGAACCCGACGACGAGGTCTTTTTTATTGCCGCGAGAGAGCATATCCGCGCTGTCACTGCCGAGCTTAGAGAGGTTGACAAGCCCTACCATCGAATCATGATCGCCGGCGGCGGGAATATCGGCTCTACACTGGCTGAGCGGCTGGAAAAACACTATCAGGTCAAGGTGATTGAGCGCTCTTACGACCGCTGTCGAATCCTGTCAGACCTTCTGGAGGACACACTCGTTCTCCACGGCAGCGGCAACGAGCCACTGTTATTGCAGCAAGAGAACATCGAAAACACCGACGTATTTTGTGCCCTCACCGATAACGACGAGTCGAACATCATGATGTCCCTGCTCGCGAAACGATTAGGGGCTAAAAAAGTCATCACACTCATCACCAACGCGGCCTACATTGACCTCATCGGCGACGACATTGACATCGCAATCTCTCCACAACAGATCACCATCAGCAGTCTGTTGGCCCACGTGAGAAAAGGCGATATTGGCAACGTCCACTCCCTGAGGAGAGGTGCCGCCGAAGCGATAGAATTGACGGCCCACGGCGATGCCAATTCATCCAAAGTGGTAGGCAGACGTCTCGACGAACTGCCGCTACCGACAGGCACCACCGTAGGCGCCATACTGCGGGGCAAGGAGGTGCTCATCGCCCACGACCATATCGTGGTCGAAGAGGACGACCATGTCATTTTATTCCTGACTGACCGCTCGCAAATCCCAGCTGTGGAAAAATTGTTTGCGGTAGGTTTCGGCTTTATCTGATGCAGTTTGCGATGGCATTTAAGATCATTGGTGTACTGCTAATGCTATTTAGCAGCGCAATGTTGCCCTCGCTCTTCCTCTCCCTCGCACAACAAGACGGCGTGGAGTCGGCCTTTGCTACCGGCTTCGGTATGACGCTGTTGGCGGGGGTGGTGCTCTGGCTGCCAACACGCTCACTGAAAAGAGATCTGAATATTCGCGATGGATTTTTGGTAACTGCACTGTTTTGGTTGGTACTGGGGAGCTTCGGCGCGATCCCCTTCTGGCTCAGCCCCGCGCTCAATCTTTCCGGCGCGGCTTCGGTGTTCGAATCCATCTCAGGACTGACAACAACCGGCGCTACCGTCATCACGGGGCTCGATGCACTGCCGCAGTCGCTGCTGCTTTATCGACAGCTACTGCAGTGGCTCGGCGGTATCGGGATCGTGGTGCTAGCGGTCGCAGTACTCCCCATGCTCGGCATTGGTGGCATGCAGCTTTATCGTGCAGAAAGCGCCGGTCCCTCGAAAGAGCGAAAATTAACACCCCGGATCACCAGCACCGCCAAAGCCCTCTTTGGCATCTATCTATTGCTCACCACGGCTTGCGGTGCGTCCTATTACTTCGCCGGGATGACGGCCTTCGATGCAATGTGTCACGCGTTCTCAACCGTCGCGATCGGCGGATTTTCCACCCATGATGCGAGCCTCGGTTTTTACGACCAAAACGGCATTTTATTGATCAGCTCCTTTTTTATGGTGATATCAGCGATCAATTTTGGGTTGCATTTCATCGCGATTCAGCGTCGCGATATCCGGCTGTATACCCACGACTCAGAAACCGCTTTCTTCCTGAGTGTGATTGGCCTGGCGACCTGCGTGATTTGCGTGTTGCTAGTCTTCACCGAAACTTTCAGCGTCGAAGATAGTTTGATTCATGGTCTGTTTCAGACGATCTCGATCGCCACGACTACTGGATTTACCACGCAGGACTTCTCTGTCTGGCCTCTATTTTTGCCTGTTCTGCTTCTTATGCTGAGCTTCATGGGGGGATGCGTAGGCTCCACCGGCGGCGGCATGAAGGCGATGAGAATCCTGCTGATTTTTCGTCAGGGAGTTCGCGAACTCCGGCAATTGCTACATCCGAACGCTGTCATCCCCCTCAAAATTGATTCGCGTCGGGTGCAAACAGAAATCATCAGTGCGGTCTGGAGTTTTTTCGCGGTCTACATGTTCTGCTTTGTGTCCATATGGCTCGCGCTGCTCGCGACGGGTTTGGACTTCACGTCTGCCTTCTCTGCAGTTGCGGCCACACTGAATAATTTGGGCCCGGGGTTAGGCGAAGTGGCCAGCAACTATGCCGGTGTCAGCGAGGCAGGAAAGCTGATCCTCTGTCTGGCTATGCTGATGGGCCGGCTCGAAGTCTTTACCTTACTGGTGCTATTCACCCCGGCATTCTGGCGTCATTGAGCCGAGCATTTACGCGGGCCGAAAACGGCGGGTCACTTCAAACCGCGAGATTGCTGAATCACCTCGTAGGCTGCGGTAATTTCCTGGGCACGCCCGGTTGCGACCTTAAGCAGCTCGTCGGGAACGCCCTCTGCAATCAGTTTGTCCGGGTGGTTTTCGCTCATGAGCTTCCGATAACGTCGCTTCAGCTCACTATTGGATACATCTGGCGACAACCCCAGTGCGGCGTAGGCCGTATCCAGTCCAGAGGGTTCGTGGGTCGCTCCGCGCTGACGCCCACCCTGTTGCTGGTAGGCGCGCTGTTGAAATTGCGCCTGCGCGTTGATCATCGACAATAGCTGATCAATTTCACGCTGAGGGACCGAGAGCAACCCCGCTATCTGATTGAGCGCTTTGCGCTCGGCAGAAGATAATGTGCCATCGGCAAGCGCAATACCTGCGAGGAAAACCAGCAGCGTGTGCTGCGCCTGCCGGCGACCACCGAGGCATTCCTTGAACCGAGCAACGGTTAACGACGGGTCAAACCCCGCCGCAGACCCTGCCTTGAAATGCGAGATCGCTGTTCGGCGCTGCTCGGCATTGAGCCTGAGCTGGACAAACAGGGTTTCGGTTTGTGCTATTTCTGCCTCTGATACACGGCCATCGGCCTTTGCGACATAACCAAGCAAGGTAAAGGTCGTCTCAAAGAACTGCGCCCGCATCAGATTGACTGCATCGGGGCCCGACAATTGCAGGGCGCGCCACAGCCCCCGATCAAACGCGTGGCCCAGTACCAGGCCGAATAACAAGCCAACGGGACCAAACGCCAGAAACCCGATGGCACCGGCCAGGAGCTTACCCGTTACCTGTCTCACCGGGGAGCGCCCCCTTCATCCAGCAGCGGTTGCACTGACCAATTGTAGTGATCCGCTTGCCCGGGTGGCTGAATGCGGAACCGCTTGTACTGCCACTGATACTGCCGCTCATTTCCCATAATCAGTTTTTCCACGCCGCGGTTGATGGCAGCGAGGGCTTCTTGAGGGTCATCACTATAGACCCCTGGCTCCGCTTCACGGTAAACCGCCCGGAAACCTTGGGGCGTTCTCAATACCGTGCCCATGACCGCAGCCGCCCCAGAACGCTTTATCAGGTTATGGGCTAGAGTCGCGGTAAAGCACTCAACACCAAAAAAAGGCGCATCCAAGCCGCCGCTGGCCTCGCGGGGTACCTGATCGGGCAAGATCCCGGTAATACCGCCACCACGAACGGCCCGCACCAACTCAGCGAGCCCTCTGGCGGTGGTAGGAACTAACTTGCCGCCGGTACGCTGTCTTCCCTCATAAACCAGCTGGTCCAGTTTTTTCAACGACAGAGGTTCGTAAAGGGCAACCAAATCACCCAGCGTTGCAACATGCAGCCCGAGCAGCTCCCAATTACCCAAATGGGGGCCCAGCACAATCACCCCCTGACCCGAGGCCAGCGGCTTGGTAATGCAGGCGGAACCCTCGACCTCGATCAACGGCGTGATATCCGACCAGGGGTGGATCCATAGTCGGCCCATCTCCGCCATCAGCTCTGCCGTCGACTGCACACTTTGTTTAGCAACCGTGCGCCTTTCAGTCGGCGTCCACGACGGATAAGCGAGCTCAAGATTCCTGACGGCCACACGTCGCCATCGGGAGTTCAGGTAATAAAGTAGCGCACCTACCGACCTGCCGAATCCACGCGCCCACGACAGCGGAAGACGACGGGTGACCGCCATCATCAGGTGAATCAGCAGGAAAACGGTCCATTCCAGCCAGATGGGTTTTTGTGAGGCAACCATAGAAGCGCGTTTTCTAAAGGTAATCTTCCGGAAAAGTGATTATGAAAAGGGCTTGGCAGTTATACTAACCCCTCACACACATTTTGGGCTGTTTCCTTGGTTCCCGCGACATTTCAAGACGTAATCCTGCGATTGCAGGACTATTGGGCAGGCCATGGATGCGTTGTGCTGCAGCCACTGGACATGGAGGTCGGGGCGGGCACCTTCCACCCGGCGACTTTCTTGCGGGCGCTAGGACCGGAAAACTGGAATGCAGCGTATGTTCAGCCCAGCCGCAGACCCGCAGACGGCCGGTACGGTGAGAACCCCAATCGCCTACAACATTACTATCAGTTCCAGGTAGTGATGAAGCCGTCTCCCAGCGACTTTCAGGCGCTTTATCTGGGCAGCCTTTATGCACTCGGCATCGACCCTCTGGAGCACGATATTCGCTTTGTTGAGGACAACTGGGAATCGCCCACGCTTGGCGCCTGGGGCCTTGGTTGGGAGGTCTGGCTCAACGGTATGGAAGTCAGCCAATTTACCTACTTCCAGCAAGCCGGTGGTCTGGAGTGTTACCCCGTTACCGGTGAGCTCACTTATGGCCTTGAGCGCATCGCCATGTACCTGCAGGACGTCGAGTCTGTTTACGACCTCGTATGGGCTGAGACACCCTCGGGCGCAGTGACCTATGGCGACGTCTATCATCAGAACGAAGTGGAAATGTCGACCTATAACTTCTTGGAAGCGGACGTCGATAACTTGTTTGCTCAGTTTGAGTTCTATGAAGGAGAGGCGAATCGACTGGCGGAGAAAAAACTCCCTCTGCCCGCTTACGAATACGTAATGAAGGCCTCCCACACGTTCAATTTGCTCGACGCGCGCCACGCAATCGGGGTCACTGAGCGTCAACGCTACATCCTCAGAGTGCGCACGCTGGCGCGAGCGGCCGCCAAAGCCTATGTGGCAGCCCGCGGCGCCTTGGGTTTTCCTATGGCCGACCCCGATCTGGCCGCCGCCGCCTTAGCGGAACTTGAGCCACAGGGGGGGCCATCAGCATGAGCACCCGGGACCTGCTGTTTGAGCTCGGCACGGAAGAGCTTCCTGCCGGCGAGATTTCGGCCATGGCCCGCGCTTTGGTCAACGCCCTCACCCAGGATCTCAAAAATTACTCCCTGAGTTATTCGCGGGCGGAACAATTTTCGACCCCTAGGCGCCTCGCCGTATTGGTGCGGGACGTCGCCGTCAAGGGACCAGATCAAGAGCGGCATGTGATAGGCCCACCGGTTAGCGCAGCGCGTGATGATCAAGGTCGTTGGACCACTGCCGCCGAAGGCTTTGCCCGTAAACAAGGCATCGATACAGCAGCACTCCAGATTGCAGAAGAGAATGGCATAGAGCGCATCGCCGCCCATGTGATTCAAACGGGTGTCATCGCGCGGGAAGTGATCCCTGACATCATTAAAAATGCGGTCAGTGCGATACCGGTGTCAAAGCGCATGCGGTGGGGTCGGTCGCGGGAAGAATTTCTGCGGCCAGTGCAATGGCTGGTGCTACTGTTCGGAGACGAAATACTGCCTTACGAGCAGTTTGGGCTCAGCAGTGGCAGAGACAGTCGCGGACATCGCTTTCACCATGACGAAGCGGTTTCGCTGCCCAGCCCCGGGGATTATGAAGGGCTGCTCCGTGACGCCCGCGTCATCGTTGATGAGGCAGAACGGCGACGCATCATCACGGAGCAAGTGTCTGCCCTTGTGGGCCCGGGAGAGACAGTCGCGCTCTCTGAAGCGCTGCTCGACGAAGTCACCGGTCTGGTCGAGTGGCCCATTGCCTTGCGCGGCAGCTTTGACCCCGCGTTTCTAGAGGTACCGGAAAAAGCGCTCATTTCTGCAATGAAAAATCATCAAAAATACTTTCACCTTAATGATGCCTCTACCGGTGCGTTACTCCCCGCCTTTATCACCGTGGCCAATATTGACAGTAACGCACCTGAGCGCGTGATCGCCGGTAACGAGCGGGTCATCCGCCCTCGTCTGGCTGACGCTGCGTTTTTCTTTGCTAATGATAAGCGCGTTGCGCTGGCGTCCAGACAGGCACGCTTGGCCAGTGTCGTTTTCCAGCAGAAGCTGGGCAGCTTGCTGGATAAAACCGAGAGGATGGTGAATTTGGCAGCGCGGCTTGCGGAATCGATCGGCGCCAATGTAGACGTAACCTCCCGGGCAGCCGCTCTCGCCAAGTGTGATCTCGTTTCGGAAATGGTGCTCGAATTTCCGGAGCTACAGGGCAGCGCGGGAGCGCAATATGCACTGAACGACGGCGAACCTACAGTGGTAGCGCAGGCTATCGAGGAGCACTATCTGCCACGATTTGCTGGTGACGATTTACCAACATCTGCCGAAGGCAGCGCCCTCGCTCTCGCGGACCGGCTAGATACGCTGGTGGGCATTTTTGGTATCGGTGAGCCCCCCACAGGGTCCAAGGATCCGTTTGCACTGCGTCGCGCTTCCTTGGCCGTCATCCGCATTCTGATTGAACTTGGGCAGCCGGTATCACTGCGGGACTTATTGAATTTTGCCCAGTTACAACACGCGGCATCGCTAAGGGAGGATACCGCGAGCACAGTGCTGCACTACGTCTTCGAACGGCTCGACAGCTGGTATGCCGATCAGGGCGTATCTGTGGATGTGGTTCGCGCGGTACTGGCGTCAAGCGACACAGACCTTTGGGATATTGATTTGCGAATCAACGCTCTGGCGGCATTTTCTTCCACCGAAACGGCACAACAGCTCGCCGCAGCCAATAAGCGCGTTGCCAATTTGCTGGCAAAAGCAGACAGGGGCGACTTTCCAGCGCCGGAGACGGCAAAGTTTGTTGAAGCGGCGGAGCACGCGCTACACGAGAGGGTGTTGTCGGCCCAAGACGCCCTCTCGCCGCTCATCGCACAACGAGAATATGCGTCAGCACTGGACTCACTGGCGACATTACGACAACCGGTTGATGACTTCTTCAACGCGGTGATGGTGAACGCAGACGACCCTGACGTGCGAGTGAATCGACTTGCACTTCTCAACATGCTGCGCGAGCTATTCACACAAATTGCCGATATCGCGCTCCTCTCATCAGGCGCTGAATGAGTGCGGATCCTCAGTTTTTGGTGGGCCTGCTTGTCGCAGGC
>Ga0255771_1002042_pt1 | contig 20881 bp, 16 predicted proteins | sample 011ome_19_FD_179969 | JGI IMG/M metagenome (GOLD analysis project Ga0255771, IMG submission 179969) | Coastal salt marsh microbial communities from the Groves Creek Marsh, Skidaway Island, Georgia - 011510BT metaG (version 2) | ecosystem: Environmental > Aquatic > Marine > Intertidal zone > Salt...
CATTTCATGGTCAAATGGATACGACGAGACGTGATCGATGAGAAAGTGAAACGAATGGACGAAACCGGAGTGTTGAAGGAGATACCGACCTTGTGATTTACTATTAAAATTTTATTTTACACCGTTTTCATCATTTTCGCCCCTTCCTTTTGTTTTGCTTTTTTAAAATTTTTCAACTTTAAAGTTTTTCGTGTTTTTGGGGCAGAAAAACAAAAAGGTTCGCACAACCAAACAAACAAAAAACAAGAAGAAGAAAAAAGTTCACAGAAACCACACAAACAAAAAAGCTCTCTCTTCCCCGCGGCTCGCTCGAATTTCCTTCATTGAAAAGAAGTCGCGCGCGCTCTTAGAAAGAAGGAAGAGACTTTTAACGATTGATACCATCGAACACAAAGCAGTGAACACAACAACAACCACAAGAAGAAGGATTTGTCTGTTTTGACGATGTTTAACAACAACGAATCTCAGTTTGATCCGTCTTTCAAGCACTCGAGTCGATATTCGCAAACAGCGGCTCGATACGGGAAAGCAGAAAATGGGCCGCGACCGGGGAGTGATGTTGAAAACGGAAACTGGGCGGCGCAACAACAGTCGATGAACTTGATGCAAAACGCTCCGCCGGCGATTAACACCGGCAGAGGAAATGGAAACGCTCACGCTGGTGCTTCGAGTGGCTCGTACAATCAACAATATCACCAACAACACCATCAAGATCACCACAGGACGAATTACGGGACGAACCACGGCGGACGCAGTCCAAACGGCGGACAAATGGACGAAAGTTTAATCGACCGAGATTACTTGCGAGAACACCGCGAAGGTCAAGAAAGGTTTCGCAGGAACACGTGCATTGGAATTCTTGGGGCTTCCGTAGTCTCTGTTATTGGGTGTTACTCCTACTATGGCGTCTCGCAAGGGAAAAGCGCCGGCGCGAGCTTTACGTCTCTTTTGCCATGGTCGTCTTCCGACGCGGCAGACGATGATTACTCCGCCGCGACGTCGTCGTCGTCGAAGCACCACCACCACTCTTCTTCTAAGAACGATTCTGGCGATGATTACGACAAAGCGCCCCTCGAAGACGACGACGAGGACGACTCCGGTAAGACTTCTTCCAGAAAGAAACACAAGGAACTCTTCTCGAAAACATCCAAACTCGTCGATAACGACGAAGCAGATGGCGAAAGCGAAAGCGATTACGACGGATCGTCCTCCTCGAAGAAGTCGAAAAAGAAGAGCTCCAAAAAACACGGGGGCGATGATTCGGAGGAAGAGGAAGAATCCGGCGAGGAGGCACCAAGCGAAGACGAACAAGCGCTCATTGATTCTGTCACGCAGGATTTGAAAGAGTCCGTGAAGAACGCGCAAAAAGCCAAGAAAGCGGCAAAAAAGATTGGCAAAGCTGAGAAGGAAGAGGTCGTCGATCCGCGAACAGAGATTGACGCCACGAGAGCAGAGCTTCTCAAAAACGCCGGTATCGAAGAGGAAGAGGACGAGGCTACCGGTGAAAAGAACGAGAAATTGTTGGACGGTGAAGTCGATCCTTTAGTTGCCGGTTTGTTGACTAAAGACATGCAAAAAGCGGAGGAGCGCATCAAATTAGTCAAAGGCACGCATTCTCACAACAAAAAAGAAGCGAGAGAAGCGGAAAAGGCTTTGTACGAGTATGACGCTAAAATTGAAATGGAGAAGGAAGAAAAGATTCGCAAGAAGCAACAAGCTGCGATTGATGCTGAGAAGGCGAAATACGAAGAAGCTGCCAGACGCGAAGTCGGAGAACAAGAAAAGAAAAACAAAATACACGCGGAAGAAGAGAGAATGAAGATGGAAATTGCCAAGGCGAAAGCGGACGCTGCGACGAAAATTGCCATGGCGAAGGCCAACGAAGTTTCGAGCAAAGCCGCGGCGGAAGACAAAGTCATGCAAGAGATTGAATCCAAGATGCATCCGAAAGAAGATGAAGACGATAAGACGCCAAGTACTTGGAGTTTGAGTTCTGATCCAATCGACGGTGCTCGCAGTGATGACGATGTCGACAACTTTGTCGAGCAAGCTGAAAAGGAAGGCGCGCACGTGTCCAAAGAAGACAAAGAAACATTAGAAGAGGCACAAAGAGAGCGCATGGTTGCCGAAGAGCAACTGATTGAAGCAAAGATGGAAGCTGCTAAAGTTCAAGCTCAAGCACAAGACATCATGAAGGCTGCCGAAACCAGAGCGGCTGAAGCGGCTGCGGAAGCGAAGAAGGAAGCGCAAGCCGAAATCGACGCCGCCAAGTCGGAAACCGAGAAAGCGAAAGCTTCTGCTCAAGCCCTTTTAAGTCATCAACAAGCGACTGAGGAAGAAAAAGTCAAGTTAGAGACGGACTTAGAGAACGAAAAGTCCAAGGAAGGAGACATTGCGCGAGAAGCTGCTATTTCAGCTGCGAATATGTTGCAAGAAGGAAAGGATGCCTCGGCGTCAACTTCTGCTTCCGCGAAGGGGGAGGAAGAATCGCCTGCCACAACTGAAACGGAGACGGAGATCGCATCGGCGGAAACCACTTCAGAAAATGCAGTCGTGGATGACGAGAAGTTACCGGAACCTTGGAAAGCCGTGTTAGATAGCGATTCCGGGAAGACGTACTATTGGAACACGGAGACGCAAGAAACTTCGTGGGACAAACCATCGCGAAAATAAGAAAAATTGTAGCCGAAAAATACTTCTCACGAGTCCGTGAAATGAAATGAAATATGCCCTATATCAAGTATCTTAATACGAATGACAACATAATATCTATTTTCGATTTATCATATTAAAATCCTGGTAAGACCGAGAAGTCAACCATATCCTTCGGCAACGATGCAACCGAGTCTATGAGGTCTAAGCGGTTTTGTCGCGTCGGTAAGTCTTCACAGTTCACGAAAACGTCTTCGAAGAATCGTGTCGAGGAATCCTCCATTTCTGCTAAAGCTTCAATCAAAGATGCGATGCTCTGGTTGGCTGCTATTTTGTCGCACGCTTTCTTATACGTGTTAAAGAACTCGATTTCCGCTTCCTCCACGAGCAAAGACTCGTCTATTTTCCCACTCGGCGTGAAATCTTTCTTCCCTCTGATGAGTTTCGTCGGTCTCGATAAAACGTTCTTCGCCTTGGAAAAGGTGTTTGCGTCCTTCATTGCCGCTTGCAATTCTTTTACCGAAGCGGACGCTCTCGCAGGGTTGAATCCAATATCCGTGTTCAAAATTGCGCGAACGGATTCAACATCATTTCCTGCGTCCACTAAGAGTTGTTCTAATCTTCTTTTCGTAAACTCCGCGCAGTCTTCCATCGCTTTGTCGCTTACATCCACGGGCTGTTCACTCTTTGCAAGTCCGAATAACGCTCGAACATCTCCACCTTGTGTTTGAAGATCGTTGTTTACTAACGTTTGGACGAGACCGTACGCAGTTCTTCGCAAACCGAAGGGATCTGCCGTCGCTTTTGGTGCTCCAACGACTGCAAATAATCCAACCAAAGTATCCGCCTTGTCCGCTATGGTCGCCACGATACCTGGAGCCGTGGAAGCGATTAAATCTCCCGAAAATCTCGGAAGGTTTGCTTCAAAAATAGCTTTAGAGGTCGTGTCGTCAAGCTTGTCACACTTTTTCGCGTAGTGTTCGCCCATCACGCCAGCGAGCGATGTGAGCTCCATGACCATGGAAGACGCTAAATCGGCACGAGCTAAACGTGCGGCTTTCGTCGCCATGGCCACAATTGAAGCGTCATCGCCGTATCCCAACGCCGCCGCGACCTTCGGCGCGAGATTCTCGGCTCGCTCTGTTTTCTGCAGCATAGAACCTAATTCGGTTTGAAACGTTATGCCTTCCAACTTTGGACGAAGCGTCTCTAAACTTTCCTTGCAGTCGTTTTCGTAAAAGAATTTAGCATCTTGGTACCTCGCTCTTAATACAGCTTCATTTCCGGATTTTACGGCCGAAACATCGCACGGTCCGTTCGCAAACGTCACAAAGTTATTAAGCAAGTCACCGCTTGTTTTGTTCTCGACTGGGAAATAGCGCTGGTGCTTCTTCATGACGGTAATTAAGACTTCTTTCGGTAAGCTCAAATATTCCTCCTCGAATTCGCCCAAAACCGGTTGTCCCGCTTCCAACAAATTCGCAACTTCGTCTAACAAGCCACCACTCTCTTTGTTGCCTTCCGGGATAACGCCTCCGACTGATTCTGCTAAAGATACCGCGTTACTCCAAATTTCATTTTTGCGCGCTTCGATGTCTGGAACGATTCCTTCTCTTTCCAAAAACGAAAAGTAGTCTTGGACGTTGGTCAGCGTTTCCTCCACCGGCGCTTCCAATCCAGGAGGTCGCAAACCTCTCGTCGTATCACTTGAAGTAACACCGAGCGCAGAAAAGGGTATTATCGATTGACCGTGGCACGCAAATAACCAACGCATAGGTCGTGAGAATGCGTTGTCTTCGTTCAACTGCCAGCGCATGGTTTTGATAAACTTGATGGATTCTACGACTTTTGGCAACTCGTCGCGCATAACTTCAGAGGCAGATTTCCCGACTGCTTTCACGTTTGCCCACACGTACTCGTCGTCCTTTTCGAGTTCTTTCTCGAGATCGACCACATTGTTTTTTGTGCAAAATCCGAGCAAAGCTTTGGTTGGAGTCACTCCGTCTTCCTCAAACGCTCTCGAAAGCGGAGGACCGCGATTTCGCGATTCTTGATCTGGCTGTTTTGGAGAGAGGTTTTTTATCGCGACGGATACGCGGCGAGGCGTACCACCAACTGAGACGCTATCGTATTCTAGTCCAGATTGCTCTAAAATGGAATTCATGGCGAGCTCGACTTGATGAATGCACGAAACAACATCGTGAGGCGGCAACTCTTCGGTACCAATTTCAAAAACAAAATCAGCCTTCTCATTCGGGAGCTTTGATTCGTCTATGGGCGCAACAGGTTTCGCGGCGTCGTTTTGCTTGTTATTCTTTTTCTTCTTTTTTTTACCGTTGTCATCTTCTTTGTCGTCGCTTGATCCTTCGACTAAGCTTCCGAGCGGGTAACCTAACTCTTCGCGTCTTTCGACCCAAAGGGAGGCAATATTTCTCGCCAAATCACGCATGGAGGCAAACAATTTCTGTCTCTCCGTTACGCCAACCGCACCACGAGCGTCGAGAATGTTAAACGCGTGAGACGCTTTAAGCAACTGGTCGTACGCAGGAAGAGGAAGTCTGTTTTCAATCAGCGATTGCGCTTCTTTATCGGCTAAATCAAAACGCAATCTCTGATTTTCCACCGAAGCTACGTCCATGTTGAACACGGACATTTCGTATTCGTCCTGTAAACGCATTTCGCCGTACGTTAAGGAATCATTGTATCTAATATCTTTGAAGTGATCCACATTTTGTAAAGCCATCAAGACGCGCTCTAGACCGTACGTAATTTCAACCGCAACTGGATTGACTTTCACGCTACCGCATTGTTGGAAATACGTAAACTGCGTCACTTCCATGCCGTCGAGCCAAACTTCCCATCCCAACCCCCACGCGCCTAAAACTGGACTTTCCCAGTTATCTTCCACGAAGCGAATGTCGTGCGCTTTCGTATCTACGCCGAGCGCTTCTAAGGAGCCTAAATAGAGTTCTTGCGGATTCGCCGGTGCTGGTTTTAAAATCACCTGAAACTGCGTGTGTCTTTGTACTCGATTCGGATTATCCCCGTACCTAGAATCATCCGGTCTCACCGACGGTTCCGGGTAGCACACGTTCCAAGGTTCTGGTCCTAAGCAACGCAAAAACGTCGCCGGGTTCATCGTTCCCGCGCCGACTTCAGTGTTATGCGGAAGCCAAACTGCGCACCCTTTTGAGGCCCAGTAGTCTTGCAATCTATTGATTGCTTGTTGAAACGTCGGCGCGTCTGTGTTCACTCCCGCGGCGGAGGAGCTTTTCGCAGGTGAAGAAGAAGGAGGAGTTGAGGCTGAAGCTGCAGCTGCATCCGAAGAAGACGCAATCGCGCGCGTTCTGAACGACGACGACGAAGCAGAAGAAGAAGAAGAAGAAGGAGAGGATCGTTTTGTTGCGGTTGTAGTCGCCGATGAGGTTGAGAACGACGAATTCATCATCTTCGCGCGCATCGTCGTCCTTCCTCCGCGGTGGTTGAAGGAGGAGAAAAGAAATGGGTTTTTCCAGGAAGAAGAAGACGTCGTCGTCGTCGTCGTCTGAATCGTCGTCGTTCTCAACGCGCGATGAGAAGATTTTGCCGCAGCAGCTCCATTACTCTTGTTCACGAGCGCATAGTGCGCCAGGCGTAGCATCGTGTTTGACCCGCGGGGCGGAATAGTGTCAGCAAATAGACACACCGCGCGCGAACGACGACGTCGCAATTCTTTACTAAAGCAAATTGAGAAGAAAAGATAAAATAGAAATACTCGAGAAGAACAAACAAAGAAAGAAGAGGGAGACACTTTTTGTTCGTTCTCTTCGAAACAAACACTTTTGATTTGCAAAATTAGTACGTAGAGAGGATGAAAGGCGTTGGTTGCTACATGAATAGTATTATTAGTATTAGTATTACACATCATCATCATCATCATCATCATCATCATTTCAGAGAAGACTCACGCTGTTCCAACAGTTAATCCAGGACCAGTTTTGAACATGGCCAACTTGTAGGTGTATACAGTCACCGGTCTTCCCGCGACGCGCATAAACGTTTCGTCGGCGTTGCCGTTTCCGGAGGAAAACGGAGTCAAATAATCTAAGACGATTTGCGTGCACACGATGAGTGGCTGTCCAGTTTGCGCGTCTTTCTGGTCGCGCCACAACCATTTCGTATACGTTCGCGTTCTTTTCACGTTCGGGTCTGTCCCACTTCCTTCGTAATCGTTAAAAACAACCTCTGCGAGTTCACTCGTTTCGAAGCGGCGCTTTCTCGAATCGTCCTCGGTTTCCGACCGAGCGGTGACTTTGAAAAAAATCGTCTTTCCATCCGCCAACGAACACTTCATGACGTTGGGGTCGTCTAAATTCCAATCTATGTCCGTAAACACGGAGCCGTTCTTGACGTTCATAGTATACTCAGCTAACTTTTCCGTATTCCAAGCTCGGTCTAATATGACTTCGTTCCTCGAGTTTCGCACGAAACGTAAAGGATACGAGGTAGGCCTACCGACATCATTCTTTGCTCTGTTTACGCTTTCTATGTTTGATACCACGTCTGCACCTTCTGGTAAATCTACATCCGTCAACGTCGCGTTGACCAGCCATTCGCCTTGAAAGCTTTCCGGAAAAGTCAAATCCGCCGGGCCTCCACCGCCGAAGCTCTCCCACGCGTCGCTTATAAATCCGGATTCAATAGCCTCCGCTCTGTTTGTCATCTCGTCGCTTCCAAAAACGCTCGCCACGACGAATGCTGAGGATGACCTGAATAAAACATCCCTTCTCCTCCTCCGGTGCAAACTTGTCGTTCCATTCGTTGCGTGTCTTTGTGCATTCATCCGTGTTCTTTTTACTACTCCATCTGCTTTTCCTGTGTCGTCGTCGTCGTCGTCCTCGTATCCAAAATCTTCGAGAGCGCGTTTGAACGAATGAGAGAAGGAGGAAGAAGAAGATGATGATGACGAAGAAGAAGAAGAAGCGGTAATCGTGCGGTGGTGCGTTTTAAGACTTCTGCTCGCGCGCTTGGGCTGACTACGCCCCCCCGCAATCGATGAAGACGATGACAAAAGTTGATGACAAAACGACATATTTTTTGTCGTCTTCTTCTTCGTCTCAACTGTCAGGAATTTGAAAAAATGACGTCGGCTGAAGTGTTCGCTCTCGCGTTCGAGCGGGGGGCGATGTCTATTCTTCGCATGAATATTGATTATACTGCACTATGCTATAATAATACCAGGAGGTATCGATAATATACAACTATGTAATATAACTAGCGAACAGCACCGAGCAGTAGTAAGTCTTCTCTACGTTTCTAACACCGCCCGTCTTTTTAGTTTCTCAGCCGCTCGAATTTTAGTCGACGACGACGGCGGGAGAGGTTTGGTCTCCACCTCCTTAACTTTCGGGAACACGACGACCAAGTTTTTGTTGAAATCAGACAAAGTTTGTTTCAATTCTGAATTGCGCAACGCCGCTTTCTGAATAGAAGATCGCACGCTTTCCAACTCGGCTTTATATTCCGCCTCTTCGCTTTCTTTTTGTTTCTTGTCCAGTAAACGCTTCATCTGCAAGTGCTTCGCCTGTCTTTCTTGCAAAGCTTTCACTTTCTCGTAAGCGTTCGCTTTCGCTTCCATCGTTTTCACGCGTTCCTTCTCTGTTTCCTCGACGTCTTGAATGGCTTTTTTCAACGCTTCTTTGATTTTAGCCGCGTTTTCGGCATCTTTAGCGGTGGAATTCTTACGGCGCAACTTCCCCATGGCGACGTGGTGTTCTCGTTCTCTCGTCTCTTTAATTTGAATGCACAACTCGTGCCGCGTCGCCGCCGAGCGGTGTCGTCTACCTTTCTCCATGACGTTGCGCATCTCTCTTTCTACGTGCATGTTGTTCTCTTCGATTATTTTTTCTTCCTCGAGTCTTCTCGTTTCTTCCCGGAGTGCATTTTCTTTCAACTCGACTTCCAAGTTAGCAGTCTCGCGCAAGACTTTGAGCTTTATCTCTTGCGCACGTCTCGCTTCCTGCCGCGCTAACTGCGCTCGTTCCGCTTTTTTTCGTTCGTTTTCGTGCATTTCCATGATTTTCTTGCGCTTGTGTTCCGAGTGACGTCGGATGAGCTCTTTCTCCGAGAGTTGTTTCAGTTTTAATTCCTTCAGACGCTCTTCTTCGACAATCGCCATCTTGCGTTCTTTCTCCAGCCTTTGCTCTTCCATTTTCGCTTCGAGGATTTTCGCGCGCGCGATGGTCTCTTCGATTTCCTTCTCTTGTCTCTCAATTTTATCGATGTATTTTTGTTTCGTCTTTTTCAACTTCAGCTTATCTTTCTGCGCTTTTATTTGCTCTTTTCGGATGTTCATGCGCTCGATGAGCTCCAGTGAGTCTGGGATGCTCTTCACTAACTTTTCGGTCAATAATTTGTTCTCGCGGCGATGAATTCGCATTTCTTCCTCAAAATAGTCGTCATCTTCGTCGTCATCGGCGTCGGCGTTGTCGTCGTCGTCGGAAATTTCGTCCGCGTTCAACATCTTTTTCATGGTTCTCATTTCTTCCTTCCTTCGTTCTTCAAACTTTTTCTCGCGCTTTCTCACCTCTTCTTCATCGAGTTTCCACTCGTACTTTCCGTTGTTCTCTAGCGCGCACTCTACGATCGTGTCGACAATGCTTTCTGCCATACGAAGCGGTTGTTCGTGTTCAGGCAAATTCATCTCCGCCGCGGAGAGAACGCCTCGGAGCAACTTGTGTTTTCGTTCTTCGACGTGATATTGATTTTCGTATTTATCTCCTTCGCGTAAGAACTCATCTCTATCGTAATTCCAAGACCCGTTGAACGCGTATCTCGATTCCGAAGTTACCGACTCTTGCACGCGATAATCATCACGCTCTCTGATTCGTCTCAGTTCTTCTTTGCGTTGTTTTCTTTGATGCGGAGTGAGTTTATCCTCCGCGGTCTTGGCGTCAATATCCATCGGAACGTTGTTCTTCGGAGCGTTCAACGTCTCGTCCATTGCTCTAGTTGGATTGACTGGAACTTCGGTAACGTAGTCCCCTCTCTCGTCGTATATGTGCTTATCTATTTTCGCCTTGAGTCGCAACAGCGCCTGCGCTCGAAACGCTTCGTTACTATCGATGAGCTTCGCTTTCGCCTTGACGCCTTTCATCGAACGAATTTCCTCTCTCGCTTTCCGTTCTAACTCAAACTTAGTACTCCCGGACGCGTTCCGAAGTCGTTCGGAAAATTTAGACTCCGTGTCTTCGTCGTCCTCTTCATCGTTTCTATTCGCGTCTTCTTCTCGCTGTTGTTGTTTCTCTTCTTGATATTTCGGAGGCGTGTTCGTGGACTCGTCTTCCTCTCGTCTCCTTTGCCGCGTTCGCCTCTCCTGTTGTTGTTGTTGTTGTTTATTGTCTTCTTCATCATCTCCTTCCTCGTCGATGTCTTCGCTGCCAAATATGCTCGAGAACACGCTCTCGAAAAACGACTTGTCCCCTTGTTGTTGGTTATTCTTCTTGTTCTTTTTCTTCGTCGTCGTCGATATCAACTCATCTTCTTCTTCGACTTCTACGAAAAAATTCCGGTGACGAATGTGATTGATTTCGTTCCTCGGAGGAGGAGGAGGTCGGTCTTGCTGTTGTTGTTGTTGTTGTTGTTGTTGTTGTTCCATTATTATTATCTCTTCTTCTCTTTAAAAAACAGTTTTTGTTGTTGTAAATACGACGACGACGACGACAACGTATAGTAGCCGAGTCCTCTTAGAGTTTCTTCTTCGACCGTCGTCTCACAGAGCGCGTAAAACTGAAGAAGTGAATTATGAATTATTATGGGGTGGTTTGGTGTTGCGAAAATTTATAAACCCTAAACACAACTTGATGGATGAAAAAAAGGATAGGGACGAGACGACGTGAACGAATTTTTCAACTCTTTCTTCATAGTATTACACACGCACTTGTCGTTGTTGCAAACGTACTACAAAACACACCACTACTCATTAATAATGTCTGCACTCGCCCAAACGTTCACGGCAACCTCGGCTTCGGCCTTAGCTTCGCGCAAATCGTCCTCGTTTAACGCGCGTTCTTCTTTGACGACTTCATCCTCCTCTTCCTCTTCTTCCACGAGAGGTGCTCGATTGCAAACGTTTGCGAGAGTCGACGGAGGTGTTGGAGTCTTTGGAAACAAAGCGGGGATGACGCAAATTTTCACGGACGATGGATTGTGCGTCCCAGTGACGGTTATTGCCGTTAAAGATGGGAACTATGTCAGCGCGGTACGTCTTTCGTTTCTATAGAATTTTATCTTTTCCGCCGCGAAAAGAGGGACTTTTACAAGGCAAAATGGTGGCGGTGTGCATTTTACGCGCGCGCATTCTTCGCGCTCGTTTGGTACGAGGAGGATTGAAACCCATCCAAAAAAGAATCCATTCGTTCGTAACGAGTACTTCTTCTCGCGAATGTCCACTCTCTTCCTCGCGCGTGCGTTCGCGTGATGGTTTCCAGCCGCTGGTTTCGAGCGAAAAGGAGGGCGATTTTTGCTTCTTCTTTCGCCCTCGTGTCTCAAACCCTCTTTCTTTCTTTCTTTCTTTTCTCTCTTTCTCCTCTTTTTTCCTTTTCCGAAAAAGGGAAAAAGGGTCAACAACAACAACAACAACAACAAACTGATTATCATCAAATCATCTCTCATCAATGAAATAACAATTAAAAAATAGGTTAAAACTGCGGACGCTGATGGATACAACGCCGTGCAAGTGGCGTACGACGCCGTCGCGGAACACAAAATTACCAAGCCTGAAGTCGGTCACTTAGCGAAGGCTGGCGTGAAGCCGATGAGACACGTGGAGGAGTTCCGTCTCGCGGCGCCGGCGGACGGCATCACCGTCGGCCAGAAGTTGAGCGCTCCGGAAATGTTCAAGGAGGGCGACTACGTCGATATTCGAGGAACGTCCATCGGTAAGGGTTTCCAAGGTTCCGTCAAGAGACATGGTTTCGCCAGAGGTTTGATGACGCACGGCTCCAAGTCTCACAGACAACACGGTTCCGTCGGCGCGGGTACGTACCCAGGTAGAATTTTTCCGGGGAAGAAGATGCACGGTCACATGGGTAACGAGACGACGACGATTAAGCAGTTGAAAATCATGAGAGTGGAGGATGATTGCATCATTATCAGAGGAAACGTCCCGGGTAAGAAGGGCAACTTGATTCGTGTAGCTCCGGCGAAGATTGTCGGGAAAAACTGCTAAACATTTATGGAAGTTAACTTTAACGATTAGCAGATAAATAATATTACTAACAACAGGAGAGCTTAAAGAGGGAGAGAGAGAATATGTGTGTGTATATACAAAAACTTAGCAGCAATTGTGATTGAATTTATTAAACTTACTATTCTTACTATATTACTAATTTGTATTGTACAGCAACTTTTTTGTATTCGGTATCCCCTCTATTAACCGAAGTAAAAATTTACAAAGTTATTGACAAACCATCTCTCCGAATCTACGTCCAAAAACTGACCGTTTTCGCTGAATTTCAAAAGCGACAGGTCAAACTGATCCACGGCATCTCGTATTTGCTCGAGCCTCTCCACGCCTCCGTCGCCTAAGAGGAGGCCGGGCTCTTCTTGAATCAAATAATTCACGCAAGGAGAAGGCATGCCGTAAGATTCCAGCGTTTCTTTCGTATCGCGTATACGCATGGATAACACCTCACCATCGCATACTAAGAGCTCCGGACGATACGTCAGAATATTCGAGACGTCGCAAAAGGGCAACTCTCGTTTCATCGCCAGAATAGATTTCGCCACCGTCGTCGCGTCGGTGAAACAAAGGAAAGGAGAAACCGAGAACGCTCTCAACACGTTCGCTACGTTCGTATCAAACACGTCCGCCAAACGACAGGTGTTATGAATAACTCGTTCTGGATCCTCCAGAACCTTTTCCTCTTTGGCGGCGACTTGACAGAACAATATCGATAACGCTTCGATGTGTCGCTCCGTAATCTTCCTCTTTGTTTTCTCGTCGCACTCCTGAGATATTTTCTTCACCCAAGAGTTCGAAATTCGCTGATAGTCGGTCCACGCGGAACACTCTCTGGCTTCGTACGGACCTAATATGGTGTTGATGGTGTGGTCATCCAGAGACGCAAATTTCTTTCCTCCTCCTCCTTCTTTTTCTTCTTTCTTTGGTGAAGACGATGATGATGAGGATGACGATACTATTCTTCTCGTTGTTCTCCCAAAAACGCCGCGTGAAAAGCAGCAGCAATCGTTGCGACGCGCGCGGTTACTAACGACAAAACGCGGACTGCACCAACGCGACGACATTATTATCAGTGCATGATTACGTCGTGTTTGGAGATTTCGCGTTTACTAAACGCGCGCGCGTGTCAATAATGAAGCGAAAGACCAGCATTTTTTTATCCATGCAAAGCAGTTTTATGGGAAAAGTCGTTACAAAAAACAAAAGTGTATTCTATCGCACGCCGAAAAGAGGAACGACGCAAAGAGTAAAGAGAGCAAAAGAGGAAGAAGACTAAGAACGGGAAGAAGATTTCGACGAAATATGACGCATCTGAGATGAGGACGACGACGACGACAGACGCGTTTCTCCGCGCTTTAGCGCATTCGAAAAGCGTCGAGACGCAGACGCTTTTATTGGACGAGATGCTTCGTTCTCTGATATCTGAAACTGAATCTCTGGACGACGACGACGACGAAGACCGAGCGTGGTTTTTAGATTTGAGACCGAGAGAGAAGTACCAGAAGCACTCTTTGTCGCGCTCTGTGAATATTCCGTTCGATGAAATCAGCGGTTCGTTCCACTTGCTGCCGCCAAGAGAGACGCCTTTTTCGGTTTTCGTAGAAGAGGGGAGAGACGACGACGAAGAGAGTTTGGTGTCGTCGTTTGAGAACCAACGAGAAACTTTTCAGAGAGGAGATTTCAAAGGCGTTCAGTGGAACATTAAATACGCTTTCGTCTACAACGAGCATTTTATCAACGCGGTGAACGCAAAAATGCTGAAGATGCAGAAGGATTCGTCGCTCGGAAACGGCGTTGATACGCACGACGTTCTCGCGCTCAATAACGAAAAGAAGAAAAATAAGAGGAGGTTGTGGGAACCTTCACCTTCGGTTAAGGAGTTGTACAAAACGTTTTTATCATCGTCAGAGACGAATAATAATAAAAATAATAACAACAATAATAGTAGCAGCATCGTCCTCGATTTAGGTTCAGGCGTTGGGCGCGATTCCGTTTATCTCGCGTCCAAAGGTTTCGACGTGCTCGCTTGCGATTTCGACCAAAAAGCTTTAACGAGAACGCAGGAAATGGCAAGACTTCATGGCGTCGAAGATAAGGTGAAAGTTTTGAAGTGGGATGCGAGAAATGACGACGCTTTTATGTGCGCTTTGAGTAGCGTCGATGATGTTTCTCGGTTAAAACTCGTCCTTGGCGTTCGCTTCTGTCACAAACCATTATTCGCTCAAATCGTGAAACACATGCCCGCGGAGAGCGATTGTTTCTTCGCGTGGTTTCACTTCGCCAAAGGCTGCGAGCATTCCAAAGTTGGCCGGCCAAACAAAGAGAAAGATTTAATCGCGCCGAACGAAGAGCTGCGATCAATTTTTACCAAAAACGAAGGATTCGAAGTTTTGAAAGATGACGTCTCGTTCATTTCGGACGGTCGTCCTTCCGCAAATTTCATCGCGAGAAGATGAAATGCCGGTGTAATATACGATAGCGTTTTTAGAATAGTTAGTTTTTAATGATATAATGTACGGTAGCCGCAGCGTAGTGAATAAGTATTATACGTCTCTCTCCCTCTCTCTCTCTCTCTCTCTTTCTAATTTTTATAATAGTATAGCAAAGGTTTTGTTGTTTACTTCTTTTCCTTCTTGGCCGGCGCCGCCGACGACGCGGCAATGGTCGCCTCCGCCTTCGCTCTCGCCTTCGACATAGTCTTACGGCGAGATTTCAAGTCCGCGCCGAGTTTCGCCGTACCTTCCATGGTGTACGAACTCATGGACGCAGTGGAGGAGCCAACGAAACCTTCACCCGCGAATTCCGTTCGTCTGGCGAAGCCGCCCATGGAAGATTGGGACGGGATCGTCAAGTTGGCGTTGGCGCTCTTCGCGACGGTGGAGACCGCGGCGGCTGTGAACAAAGCCAAGGCGGCTCTGCGGTCAACCTTGTCTTCCGCCTTGGCGGTGACGACGGTTTGTACCTTCGATCTTCTCGTCGTTTGCGTCTGTAATAGCGTTAGTATGAACGAGTACGTTTGGGTGGTGGTCAGTATTTTTGAACAATGAGGGAGATGTTGGCCAGAAAAAACAAAACGGGAGGAATGGAAAATCTCTCTCCTTCTCTCTCATTAAAAAAGAGCCATCTTTCTCCTTTTTTTCCGTATCTTCGCAGGAAGGGAAGCAGACTACTTTGGGGTGGCCAAAAAATAAAACTCATCGTCTTCTGTCTCGCTCTCACTCCTTCCTTCTAAAGGAACCTCCCTCGACGACGAACGAACGATCGCTTTCAGATAGAGTGGCAGATAAGGATCAAAGCGCTTCTTCCTCGAATGCTTCTTCTCCCCTCTGAAATAAGAGAGAGAGTGCGTTTTTTTACGCCTCATCAAAGGACTCCTCCCAATATTTGAGAGAGAGAGAGGGAGAGAGATAAACAAAATTATCTCATTCGTCTCTTTCTCTCTCTGTCTTCTGTTGTCTGCACCTCCTCCTCAACCGTTGTCGTCCATCTCTCGTCGTCGTCGCGCGATAATCGCAAAAGAGCAGATTTGAAAAAAGAGCGCGCGCGCGCGAGTATAAACGTACCTTCAAGGCCGAGACGGAGGCAATAGTTTGAAAAGAGCTCGCGATCATTTTGTTGGTTTATTTTGTGTGTATTTATGGCGAACCAAAGAGGGAGTTTCCTCTAGGCTCTCTCGATTAGGGTATAGACAAATGCAAGAGATTCAACAAAACAGAAGAAACAGAGGTTGTGTTTTTGTGTGGTCTACAATATTTTACAACAACAAATAAACTTTTCGTTTTAAAAGTGGAGAGCAGCGGCGGAAATATACAATCTCTCAACCTCTTCCGCGCGCTCTGTATAGTATTATTCTTTTCTTTCTTTCTTTCTTTTTCTGTGTTGGTACAAAAGAATATTCTTATTGTTACGTAGTATTATATTTTCTTCTTTTCTTCTCACGCAACCGGCATCGCGTGAACTTCCAAATCCGGGAAGTACGTGGCTTTGGAGTTGGAACCATTCGCTGCCGATGCCGCCGCCTCTGCCGATACCACGCTCTCGTTCTCCTCAAAGTCATAACGTGAGATTCGAGACCGCGTGACCTCGATTACATCGCCTAATTTCATTTCAAAATTGTGAACGTCGTCGATGTCGACGTTCTCGCGATTTACCCGCAACGTCCGGATGCCGACAAACTCGCTCGAAAAACCGTTTCTCACCGCCGGCATCGTCTTTTGATCGTCGAGCAAATCAACTTCCGATAATCGAGAACCGGCTTCGACTTCTTTGATGCTCATAGAACCGTCGATGACCAAAATGACGTACGTCATTTTAGGCGCCGAAGGACTACCGGCGTTTGGCGAAGAGGACAACGCGTCATTCACGTTTGCTCTCTTCATGGCATCTTCGAGAACGGTAAACTCATCGAAAGAACCGGAAACGTCCAACGGTGCCATTGATTCGTTGTCGCTCGACGACGCCGACGACGGAAACGGGAAGGTGTTCTCCATCGAAGGTTTCCCTGGCAAGCGTACTTTGGATTTATCTTTGACATCTTGCATACGAGAAAGGACGAAACGAGCCCATCGAATTCCACTCTCATCCACCGGAGACGACAAACAAGTATCGTTCACTTTGTACCGCCAATGCGCTGCGACGCCGAATTCGGCTTGCATGTGCATAGACACCGTTCTCACTTGGACTTCCAAATTGTTCCCGGCTTCATCTTTCACGACGGTGTGTAAAGATTGGTACCCGTTCGATTTCGGGCTCGAGACGTAGTCTTTAAAACTACCTTGAACCTTTGACATGAGTCCGTGCACTTTCGAAATGACCAACTCGCACCCATCCTTACCAGCACTGTCCGGGATAATGATTCGAATGGCGCGCACGTCGCGAACGTCTTCGAGCTTGATGTTTTTCTTTTTCATTTTTTTATACACGGAATACAATCCTTTCTCGCGGCCAACGATTTCCATCGGCTTCAACTCTTCCATGGAAGTATCGTTTGAGATGGCGTATTCGAACGACTCCATCGCCTTCAGAATCGTTTCCTTCGAAGATACGCGCTTCAACTGCGCGCATAACTCTTCGTATTGCTCCGGGTGTAACGTCTTGAAGCAAATATCCTCCAATTCATTCTTGATGGTGGCCATACCCAATCGGTTCGCGATGGGCACAAACACGGCGAGCGTCTCTTCGGCGAGTTTACCGCGTCTCGATCTCGACACGTTCTCCTTCATCGTTCGCATAGTTTGTAAACGTTTCGCGAGTTTGATGATCACGACTCGCGAATCTGTCATAGCTAATAGCAGTTCGCGGAGAGAACGCATTTCTTCAACCTCCAAGTCACGCCCCGACGCTTGGTGTAACTTTGACACGACCGTCAATTTTCCGACATCCATCGCGAGCTTCGTAACTTCTTCGCTGATACCTTTCAACAACAAATCGTCTTTATTGAGTAAAGTTGTGGTCGTCACATCGTGCAGCAGCGCCGCCGAAATGATTCCAGCGTCAGCTCCCAATTCGCACAAAATCTTAGCCGTGCCGACGCAATCCAACAACAACGGTCGGTGTCCAAAATCCGAGTGCGCTTGGACGCACACTTTGAACGCTTTTTGAACTTCTCTCGACTCGAACGATTTCGGGTATTCTTTAATCAAACCATTCAAGATAGCAGCGTTTTCTTCGTTCAATCCAAGACTCTCAATGCCGGCATCTTCTTCTTCGGAGGTACGCGCCCCTATCATTTTGCCGAGCTCCTTGGAGAGCTGCGTCGTCAACTGCGACGTGTTTCTCGAAACGACTGAAAACAAGCTCGCTTTCGAGTTTGGAGACACCGGTGGCTTTAAATGATGCGTCAAAGGCTTTGGTGGTGTTGATGATGTCGTCGTGGACGCCGCATTAGTCGTCGTCGTCGTGTCGAAACCAGCGTGCGTTTTAAAGTCTCCTTCCTCCGCCGCCGAGGAAGGCGAGAACATGCCGCTGGAATGGAGCGAATTCGATGACAAGGACGGAGATACGCGCGTAGGCGTCGACATCGGTGGTGTCTTCGCCAACTCTGACGATGAAGAGCTGTTCTTCATAGTCGTTGTCGTCTGCGCCTTCACGCCAAACCCAGAGATTCTCGTTTGCGGAACGTCTTTGGGCAAAGGCGAAGCGCCTTTCACGCTGGACGAACTTCGGAAACTCGCCGGCGACGACGATTTCCCGTACGACTCCGACATTCTGTTCTGTACGGACGAGGACATCGTCGTTGGTTTCGGCGACGACGAGAACGCGGCGGCGAAACCGGAGGTCGCGGCGGAACTCATATTTTTTTCCCTCTCTCTAAAAAAGAGAGACTTTTTACCCCTTTTTTTGTTGTACTCTCCAAGAGAATTTAAGAAGGGTGCCTTTGGTCCACTCGTTTAAACGAAGCGATTTGAACGAAGAGACGTCGCGCGTGTTCTTTGTTCGTATCTGTTGTTTCACGCAGAAGAAGAGAAACGAGGACGGTCAGAAGATATAAATACGGAAGAATACAAAGCGCGCGATATTCTTCGATCGTTTCGATCAGATCCTCGTCGCGTGTGCGCGTATTTCGCGCGAGTCAAAATTCGGAACGCCGTTTCAAATTACCGTTGAAGACGACCAAACACCACTCGTTCGTGTTGACGCGGGAAAAGAGATTCCAATTTTAGAACCGTGTTAAAAGCAACGATGATGCGAACGCACGACGTACCGAGACGCTCGCGAAAGCCGTTCAACAGATACCGCCTCGTTCGCTTTTGTGGTGAAGCGAAGCGATCTCTCTTTTTATGTTTATGTGTGTGCTCTCGTGCGCGCGCACTTGAAATTATTTCTGAAGAGATGGAAAATTTTAACGAAGCGTCGTTTTGACTGATTTTTTGAACGACCACGTCGTCGTCAAAAACTCACAAGAAACGGATCTCATCACTTTTAAAGGGGGAGCGAAATAATACACGTGTGTAAGACACACTCTTTTTACAATCATCATAATACGCAGATTTCAAATCGCGGTACTATCATTTGCTACTCTTTTCGAGCGCGCTCAACGCCATCAGTCTCAACACGTCCGTCGGGTCGTTGAGAGTGTTTCTATTTTCAGCGAGCTTCATTTTAATATTCTTCGCGGCGACTTGCCTTTTCGAGTCCTCGGTCGCGCCGTCTTTGTGCCGGTGCTCGTGTTGGTTTCTTTTGTGCAGTCTGGACGATGTGGACGATAACAACTCGTCGACGCACTTTGCAATCGTTCGCGCGGCTTCCGACGCAGCCTGTCGTCTGCTGCTCGATTCCCTGTTTTTGTTTTTAGTAGTATCGCTATTATTATTATTTCCTTGTTGTTGTTGTTGTTTCTCCGCCTCGTCTTCTTCGCCCTTCTTCTCTCCTACTTTATTTTCGAATAATAACAATCGATCGAAAGTAGACGCGTATTCATCCGGAGATAACGGCGACGTCGATCCGCTGTACGCCGAGCTCGTTATTCGTTCGACTCGGGCACCGACGTCTCTTCGCATCTCTTCTAATATTTCTTTTCGCACTTGCTCTCTCAACGCCACTCGCATCTTCGAGGGCGACAAGTTATACAACGTCTTGTCCTCTTCATCTTTTTGTTTCAAGAGTAACTTTTTCCTCCTCAACTCTTCCAACGCAAACTTCTCGGACTCTTTCGCTCTTTGCATTTCTCCTCTTTCCTTCTCTAAAGTTCTGTTCAAGTTATCGAAATCTTCGGCGGCGTTTGAGATGTGCCGCTCGACGCGTCTCAGTTGTTCCTCTAAACTCAGCGCTCTCTTTCTTAGCCTTTCGGCATTTTTCGTCGCTTTCTGTTCTTTCAATTTGCTCAAGATTAACTTGGTCGCGAATTTCCATCTTTGTTTCGCGGATACAAACGTCATCTCTCCCAAAGCTGCCATTAAATCTTCCATTTGTTCGTTTAACATTATCTTTTCCTCGCGTTCGCTTTGTAACTGTATCTCGTAGTCTCTTTGCAAAGCCACTTGTTTGGAATCAAACTGCGAGGCGATTCTATTGGATGCGTCGATAATGAACGCATCGAAGGATACGTCGACGACTGCGACTGAAGTGTTCATGTTGTTGTGAATTGTAATGCTATCATCGTCATCGTTCTCGTCTTCGTTTCTTCTCCTCTTCTCGTCTTTGTCTTCTTTGTCTTCTTCTTCTTTTCCCCCTCCTCTTCTTGAATCCTTCTTTCTGCTGCTGCTTGGTCCGTTTTGTCCTCCTTTCGGGAACGCTTTCTGTTGTTGTTGTTGCTGAGACTGCTGAGACTTCTTGCGTGCGACGCCGTTGCTGCTTTTCCTTCCCATTCTCGACGGAGAAGAAGAGGAGAAAGAATAATCACTTTTTTTGCCGCTCGTGTCTTCAAAGTCGTTTTCCGTCGTTTTTGTCGTCGTCTCTGAGTTGATGAGTTTGAGCGAAAGTTCACCCAATATCTCCCGTTCCATGCGTGTTTTTATTGATTACAACACGGACGACGCGAGAAGGAAACAACGTAGAGGGGTGGTGGTGGTTGAACCGTTGGTATTTGTGATGATAGTATCGACAAAGGCGGTAACTGTGACGAAAAGTTTTTTTTTACACACGCACGGGAGGGGGGTTCCCCTTTGAAAAAACAAAGTACGCGTAAAAACAAAAAATGAATTTACAGAAAGATGATATGATAAAGGGTAATGGCTCCTAAAATATGTATAATAAACACGCTATCGTCGCACCCAACACAAACTCCTCTCTCTCTCTCTCTACGTAGCACACGCACTCTTCCTTCTAACTCTTCCTTCTAAATAGTTAACTAAAAATATTAACAAATAGCTTAATATATATGCAGGTTATGTGTATAATAATTATCGTCGTCGTCGTCGTCCTCGTCGTCCTCGTCGTCCTCGTCGTCGTCGTCGTCGTATCTTTTTCAAATAAACTGATTGCTTTGCAATTCCAAGTGGCCTCTTTTCAGAGCGACCGGGCGATGAATTCCCGCCGTCGTGTTCGTCGGAGATATTGGAGAGGGGT
>Ga0255771_1002048_pt1 | contig 20859 bp, 18 predicted proteins | sample 011ome_19_FD_179969 | JGI IMG/M metagenome (GOLD analysis project Ga0255771, IMG submission 179969) | Coastal salt marsh microbial communities from the Groves Creek Marsh, Skidaway Island, Georgia - 011510BT metaG (version 2) | ecosystem: Environmental > Aquatic > Marine > Intertidal zone > Salt...
AGACTCATTGGTCCTGGCTTGTTTGCAAAAGACCGCAACTTTCTGATTAACCGAACAAACCTCGATCGCACACATGAATTTTTTGCTAGGTATGGCGCTCGCGCCGTGGTCCTAGCCAGGTTCGTGCCAGTGCTCAGGGCTTTTGTTCCAATGTTGGCCGGCATGTCAAAGATGAATCCAACCAAGTTCACCCGGCTAAACCTGATAGGTGCAGCGGTCTGGGTCCTTGTGTTTCTAACTCCAGGGTATTTGGTCGGGGGTATGGCTGTGGTGCGGGAAAACCTGGAAATTGCAGTGCTAGTGATCATGATTGGCACCCTCCTCATTCTTCCTTTGGAGGTAGTTCGAGATCGCGTTGTTGCAAGGCGACGAGCTTCCATCAAATAGCTGAATTCTTTCGTATCACTTCTACACTTAGTCAGATGCGGAAACTAGCCCTTTTGGCAGCCTCGGTTCTGGCTCTGACCGGCTGCAGTGCCGAGCCTGAGGAGACAGTGACTCCAACTCCTACCGCCACTCAAACCGCGACTCCGACTCCAACAGAGGAACCTGAGCCAGAACCAATTCTCGTCGCGGCTCCGCTCACGGGGGTTTTGTATGAAGAGGGTACCAACGCACTGCTTGAGCTCCCAGCGGTGTCCGCGAAGATTGACAACACCACTCCTGGCAGGCCGCAGCTGGCACTAAATTCCGCAGACATCGTCTATGTCACAAGGGTCGAGATTGGTCTAACCAGGTTGTTACCGGTTTGGCACTCCCGGATGCCTGAGGTGATTGGTCCCGTCAGGTCCGTGAGGCCCGTGGACGCGGCGATCGTTGACCCCTTCAACGGCATCTTCGTTTATTCAGGCGGCCAGGCTCCTTTCAAGTCAGCAGCCAAGGCAACAGGCCTCATCATGAGCGATGAGGACACTGAGATGAACAACGACACCTACTTCAGGGAGAAATCTAGGGTCGCTCCATGGAACTTGTTCTTTCAAGCCGCAGAGCTTCAGGCTCTTTACTCCGTCGAGCAGCCAGCCCCGGCTCCTGGTTTTGAGTTTGATGCCATCCCTACTGCCGTTACCCAAGGCACGCCAGTAGTTGGTCTAGGGGTCAAGTATCCGCAAATGCATTCTGAGTGGGAGCTCGGAACCGCCCTGTTCGATTGGTCGGTGGCTGAAGAGCCTGCGTGGCTTAGAACCCAGGACGGCTCTGAGCACACCCAAGAGGGCGGCGACCGAGTGATTGCCAAGAACGTGGTGGTAATGGAGGTCGCTCACGATTTAAGTTTTGTTGATCCAAAGTACGGAGCAATTCCAAAGGCAATGCTTGAGAACAATGAGGGTATTGCCCACATCTTCTCTGACGGCTACTACCTACAGGCCGCCTGGTCTAAGGCAGATAGCGGAGATCCAATTTTGCTCAGCACAACAGAGGGTGAGCCGCTGAAGCTAGCCATGGGTAATACCTGGGTCGAGATGATGGACGTCCCAAAGAGCAAGCTTACAATTACAGAGCCTGAGGCCTAGGTGCGGGGAGTCAAAAAGGTAGACCTTCCCAAGAAGTACTGTCAGCGCTGCGGCAGGGAGATGGCGTGGAGAAAGTCTTGGGCCAAGAACTGGGAACAGGTCAAGTACTGTTCTGAAAAGTGCAAGCGGACTAAAGCTCTTTAGAGAAACCTTTTAGCCACTCTCTTAGGTCGCTACCAATGTCCTCTCGTTCCACGGCGATCCTTAGGGTTGCCTTAATGAAGTCAAGCTTGTCACCTGTGTCATAGCGCCTACCCCGGAAGATAACCCCCTTGACACCTCCGGCAATCTCAGGGTTCTTTGCTGCATGCTGCAGGGCATCGGTCAGCTGGATCTCGCCACCTCGTCCAGGCTGGGTGTTTTCGAGAATGTTGAACATCTCAGGCCTGAGTACATACCTGCCAATTACTGCCAGGTTCGAGGGGGCCTTGTCGGGCTCAGGCTTTTCGACCAGGCCTGTCACCTCAACCACGTCACTTTCTTGGGCTCCGATGCTGGCAGCGCCATAAAGGTGTATTTGCTCCTCTGGCACCTCCATGAGGGCCACAACGTTGTCACCAGTTTCCTCGTGGAGTGCGAGCATCTGCGAGAGGCAGGCGTCTCGTGAATCAATTACGTCATCACCGAGTAAGACCGCGAAGCTGTTTTCACCGACGTGGCTTTTGGCTCTCAGGACCGCGTGGCCAAGACCCCGGGGGTCTCCTTGTCTGGTGTAGTGAATGTCTGCAAGTTGGTTTGAAGCCTGAACCGAGAAAAGCTTTTTCTCGTCGCCCTTCTGGGAGAGCACCTGCTCTAGCTCTGCTACCCGGTCGAAGTGATTTTCCAAGGTGTTTTTATTGCGGCCGGTGATCATTAGGAGGTCTGAGAGGCCGGCAGCGACCGCCTCCTCAACCACGTATTGAATTACTGGTTTGTCAACGATTGGCAGCATTTCCTTGGGCATAGCTTTTGTGGCAGGGAGGAATCTCGTGCCAAGTCCGGCTGCTGGAATTACGGCTTTGCGGACTTTGTAGCGGGGTTCAGACATGGCTAAAGCCTAGACTCAGTTTTCAGGAGATGCTCACTTTAGGTGTCTAGGATTCTCTTGATTAAGGAGAAGAAAAGAATTTGGCTAAAAGATTATTTGCGGCTTTGGCTGTCACAGTCTTGGCAGTAGTTGGCCTTGCCGCTCCTGCCAAGGCCAACGTTTCGGAGCCTGCCTTTGACATGGTCAAGGTGAGCTCGGTTTGGGCTGCTGGACACACCGGATCTGGCGCATCAATCGCCTTTATAGACCAGGGCGTGAACCTTACGCATGAGTACTTCCAGGGTGAGGTAATCGACGGCTTTTGTCTCTATGCCTCCTATACAAGTAACTTCTGTCCCAACGGTTCAAAGAGTCAAACTGGCCTAATCGCTGCATCGCAGCGGATCGTCAATAACTTCCCGGTATTTGCAGAGAACCACGGAAACATGGTTGCTGGCATTGCGGCTGGTAAACCCAATAGTGTTGCCGCGGGCGGTATCGCACCTGACTCCAAGATCGTCATGGCAAATATTGACCTAACGCTTGAGGGCATCACCGCTGCCACCAGATACATTTCTGATCGTGCGGATGCCAACAACACTGTCGCTGTGTCACTCTCTTTTGGAGGACTCTTCTCTGAGATGCCCAGAAGTTGGCTGCTTTGCGATAACAACCCAGCACTTACCGAGCTGGCGACTTTGATTGGGGACATGCGCGATAGAGGAATCATCACCTTTGCCGCGGCCGGTAACACCCCGGTCCTCGACATAGCAACCTCGGTATTTCCAAGCTGTCTTCAGGACGTCGTTGCGGTTGGCTCCGTGAACTCCGCCGGCGAGATTTCTTGGTATGTCACTATGTCGGAAAAGATCGAGCTGCTAGCGCCCGACTTTGCGCGCTCTGCCGACACACTTGGCTATCTGACTGGCTCGGGAACCTCGGCGGCAACACCTATGGTTGCTGGTGCCTTTACGGTTCTTAGGCAGGCATTCCCAGACAAGACAAGCGAACAGGTTCTCGCCGCAATGAAGGTCACCGGCACCATGGTTGATGATGTCATCCGCAAGGACATTCCGATGGTGAATGTGGCAGCTGCTTTTGATCGGCTTGCGTCCCAGAACAGCACACCTGATACCCCAGAGGAAAACCCTGAGCAGAAGGTGACGATCGGCACGTTCAATGGCTACATCGCCATCTACACCAAAGGCTATGAAGGTAGAAAGCTGACCGCCAAGGTTGCAGGTCGCTGGCTCAAGGTCGATCCAATCACTCTGGCTCCTGGCAAAAGCTATTCACTTACCAAGCGCAACACCGGTGCCGGGTATCAGATAAATGTCGAGGTCTACATCGACGGGGTGCTCAAAGCCGAAGACTCTGTCCTAACGCGCTAGCACGAAGCGTAAGAGGTTACGTAGCCCACCCAGTTCTTGGAGCCTTCTGACTCCGAAGGCAAGACGAACAAAGGGCGCAATCCACCCAAATACACGTGTGAGGACCCTTGCCCTGGCGATGCGATCTCTGTCCGTGCCCCAGCCCGAGCCCGAGGAGACCTCAGGGTGAGTGGCTATCGTGATTGGAACAAAATCGCCCTTACCTCCTGCGCGAAGAAGGTCCGCAATAAAGATATATTCGTCGCCGAGATAGTTTTCGCTGCCGGCTCCAAAGTTCTCGTCGAACACGACCCCGAACCGCCTAACGGCATCGACCCTGATGATCATCTCGTAGGTGGCAGCTCGCGCCGAGTTCCGCAGCCCCAACTTGGTTTGGCGCTTTGGGTATTGCTTGCGCAAATTTCCAGAGGGGTCGCCTGCTTGCGCGAGTAGCAGCGAGAGCTTTGGGTTGGAGTCAAGATAACTAATGGCTGCTGATAAGCCATCTTCGTTGAAGACTATGTCATCATCCGCAAAAACCAGATACTCGCCCTTTGCAAGCCAGATGGCTCTCGTTCTACTTTTTGCGACGCCGGTGCTTTCTAATTCCTCGACACTTAGGTCGCTGCGGTTTTTGAGTGCAGCGAAGTCGCCAAGTTTCCAGGAGAGCTTCTTTGGGTTTTGAATAACAACAACAGTTTCCCAATCTGGGCGTTCAGGAATCGCATTGATGTTCTGGAGGCGCTCCATCAAAACGGAATAGCCGATGGTGAGTTTGGTGCTCATTAGAAGCTGTTGGCCTTGGCCCTTGCAAAGCGCATTAAAGCAGAGGACACCGAGCTGAACGTGGTGTTCTGAAGTCGCAGGCCAAGGAAGAACACGATGGTGTTGGCAAGGCTGATCTGACCTTCGATGCTTAGCCATATCAGAATGGCGAAAAGGACTACTACTCCGAAGCTCGCGAGCAGCGTGCCGAACTCCGCCTGCTGGATTCTGGTGCCGAGTCGCTCAGCGGGGGTGACTGTTTCTTTGGCCCTGCGCTTTTGCACAAACCCGCGCTGAGTCTTGAATTGCCTAACGAACAGAACTCCAATTACCTGGAGCACAATCAAAATGAAGGCGAGGTTGATGGCTGCAAAGCCTGGGTTTAGAAAAAAGAAGAATGCGGCAATTACAAACATTTGAGTTAGGAACGACAAGACGTTCACCAGCTCCAAAGCCATCGCCCACTCCCAGCTTTCGGTATTTGCGGTCTTCTGCCGCTCGTCTGCTCCAAAGGCCTTGTCAAAAAACTTGACCCTGTAGGTCTTCTGGAGGTAGTTGGCAATTCGGGTGGTGGCAAAAAGAATTGCGAAGAGGATGACCGAGATGACGATTTCCGCCATTGGCAAGCCGGCACCGGAGACCACCAGGTCAGTGAACAGTTTTGCGACCAGCAACTCAGTCACCGGAATTGCCGCAGCTATCAGAACCAGTAAAACGAGTTGCCAGCGGTATTTACCTTTGGGCACAAGTTGCCTGGATGACTTCCATAGCAGTGAGGTCATCCGCTTCATTTGCGCACCATCGCAATTGCTGCCTTGATATGCCCCTCGACCTCGGAGATCTTTTTGTTTGACACCTTGATGGTCTTGGTAAGTTTCTTGAGTTGTATCTTTGACAGGTCTGTTGGCAGCACAATCGGGTTCATTACCTCGACGCCTGCGCCCAGTGCGTAGTCCTCATACTTGATGCCGCTGCCGTGGACGTTTTCCTCGTAGCCCTCGAAGGTGACCAGGGCGCAAGGGATCCCATAGGAGTGGCAGGTGATCATCACATGCATTGCTGAGGTGATCACATAGTCATACTCGTTCAGCTTGGTCACAAACTCTTTGATGTCCTTGGGTCTAGACATCATCACCGAGAGCTCATCGATCTTGCTCGGGAGCTTGAGGTTTGCAGAGCTATGGGAGAAGTGCCTCACAAGAACACCCCTGCCATTTGTCTTGCCGCGTTTGACGCGATAGATCTTGGAAATGACAATCCCAGGGTCACCAAATGATTTCAATTCCGGACCCTTGGAGGCCCTAAGGGCTTTTGCGGTTAGCGGCCCCCTGACCGAGACATAGTTTGCTTTGCGACTTAGTTGAACATCATCTGTTGAGATGCCGGTTCCAACCACCACGGCGCTCGACTTAATGAACCTTCCAATCGAGCCAAGAGAGATAAGGTGCTTCTTGCCAGTTGGTTTGGTTGGAGGCTGAATGATGACCCTTGCCTTTGAGTAGTGGGCAATGATCAGTGGTGATAGCCAATCACCAAAGTTTCCCGGGAACGGCTTTGCCCACCACGTAAGCCTTATTGTCTCTGCCGACTTCTTGCCTGAGAAGTGTGCGAAGGTTTCTGCTGCCTCCAGGTTTGCTGCCTCGCCTTGAGAGGCAATGTATTGTTTGTCAAATCTCTCCTTGGCAGAGCAGTAGAGTTCGAGGTCTCCCTTGATTGCGCCACCAAGGATTTCTCCCATTGCTTTTGCACGGTCAGGGTCGATGCTCCTAGCCTGCCCAGAGGTCAGGACGCCAGTGACGCCGCTGGCATCCGCGATTCTTCTGAGAGGTCTGCGGATCGCATCTGGAAGGTTGCGCTCGAGCTTCTTGGCACGTTGCAGGGCTTTCCTCTTGAGACCCACCTGCTTGCCGCCGCCATGTTGGACCACCTTGTTCTTGAACTCGGCGACGTTGCCGGAGCTGCCGAAGACAAAAAATGGCTGGCGCTGACCTAGCTCAAGCGGAGCCCGATCGCGAACTATGTCTGTCGAGGGGATCATCTGGAAGGTGAGGTGCTTGGCGTTAGCGCGCCAAGCCTCTTCTAAGAAGTAATCATCGGTTGCCTTTACTTCGGCTCTCTGTTCAAGGTCGTACGCATCGGCGATTAGCTTCCTTGCCTGCGGGGAAGTTCCCAGTCCCCAGAAGCTTGGCTCCCAGAACCTAGTTCTGTTCCCATAGCCAATCTGAAGGGGTGAGCCGAAGCTGCGCTGGAAGCCGATCAGGTCAGCGGTTGAATTTGCGATGTAGTCGGGGAGGTAGTTGATGCGGCAGTCAATGTCCACCCAAAAGACCTTTTTGGTTGGGTTTTTGTCGCAGACGCTTTTGATGAAACCGATTTTGCGCCTGGTGGTGTCCGCCCAGTCTTCGCCTGGGGCCTTTTTTATTTCAAGAAGTTCGTGGTCAATGCCCAGTCTGTCTAGCTCAGCTCTAAGAGCCTTAGCGTGGGAAGAGTAGTAATTGTCTGGAGTATAGAAACTGCAGACAATCAGGTCTTGGCGGGTCACGGGTAAAAACTACCAGTAGGTGTTATCTGGCGCCCCTAGCCAGCCCCCACCAAAACCCGATGCCCCAGGCGTAGTGCATGGTTGGCAGCACAATCATTAGCCAAAGTCTGGTGGCTGGCTTTAGGTCAACTGCGTTCATTGAAGCAAATGCGATCACCAACAAATACAAGGTCACCGGCAACCAGAAGATTGTCGAAAGCACTAATAGGGGCGGTATCCAGTAGCGGATGGCTGACTGGCCAGGCGACTGTTTTGTGAGAGCGCCGCGCCAGATTCCTGTATTGAAAAACTGCTTGGCAAGTGCTGGCCAGTTGTCTCTTGGGTAGTAGGTGACCTTTAGTCTCGGGTCGAACCATACTTTTCCGCCGGCCTCGCGAAGTCTCTTGTTTAGCTCCCAGTCCTGACCCCTTACCCATTTGGAATCAAAACCTCCAACCCTGTCGAGCCAGCTCTTTTGGAAGCAGCCCAAATAAACACTGTCTACAGGGCCTGCCTTGCCGCCGAGGTGAAACGCTCCACCACCTAGACCAATACGGTTGTTATAGCAGTAGGCAACGGCCTTTTGAAACTCGCTCTCGCCTTCTGCGACCATCATGCCGCCAACATTTGCGGCTTCAGTTTCTTGGAGAACTTCTTGGGCAAGTGCCGCATAGCCCTCAGAGAGTTTGCTGTGTGCATCGACGCGAATGACAGTTTCAAACTTTGCGGCGGCGATTGCGAGGTTGAGTCCCGTTGCAGTGTCGCCAGCTGGGTTTGGGACGATGGTTAGTTTTGTTTTGAATTGCTGCTTCAACTGGGAGGCAATGTCTTGTGTCAAATCTGTCGACGGGGCAATTGCGAGAATCAGCTCACTACCTCCCTTGTGCTCTTGAGAGAAAACTGCCTCTACGGCTTCCGCTAGATGCTTTGCCTCGTTTCGCACCGGCATCACAAAGCTGATGCCGATTTTTTTAGTTGTGGACATTGCGGCCAAGGGCGATGAGTCTCCAACCGGCTGCCTGCCACGAGGCTACGTCAAGGAGGTTCCTCCCGTCGATTATCAACTTGTTTGCGACTAGGTCGCCAATGGCAGCCGGGTCTAAGGCTCGGTACTCGGCCCACTCGGTTCCAAGAATCACAAGGTCAGCATTTACAAAGCCAGCCTCGAGGTCGTCGGCTCTTTCAAGCTGCGAGTGCCTATCTCCCAGTGGACCAAGTGCCATCGGGTCATGAACCCTGACCTTTGCACCCAGTGTTTCCAGCCTGAGCGCCACATCTAATGAGGGACTGTCTCTAAGGTCATCAGAATCTGGCTTAAACGAGATACCCAAGACAAGCACTTGCTTACCCTTTACGTCCCCAAGTTCTTGTGTTGCAAGTTCAACAACCCGATCTCTCCGTCTAAGGTTCACCTGGTCGACGTCCCTTAGAAAATCAACAGCGCTGCCAACTCCAAGCTCCTCGGCTCTTGCAATGAAACCCCTAATGTCTTTAGGGAGGCAGCCACCGCCGAAGCCGACTCCATTTCGGAGAAACTTCTTGCCGATTCTCTCGTCGTAGCCAATTGCCTCTGCAAGGGCAACCGTGTCTGCACCAGATACTTCGGCAACCTCTGCCATGGCGTTAATAAAGCTAATCTTGGTTGCTAGGAAGGAGTTGGCAGCGACCTTAACAAGTTCTGAAGTTGTCACATCCAGCGTTATAAAGGGAGTGCCGGAAATAATTATCGGCTTGTAGACATCGCGGAGCATGTCAACCGAATGCGCATTCCACGATCCAACAACGATTCGGTCGGGTTTCAGTGAGTCCTCTAAAGCGCTACCTTCGCGCAAGAATTCAGGGTTCCATGCAAGGTTGACTTCAAAGCCCGCAACCTCTGACATCTCCTGCTTGAGCCGCGAAGCTGTTCCAACGGGAACAGTGGATTTTCCGGCAACGACCGCATCCTTTGAAATTACCGCCGCAAGCTCGCGAGCTGCCGCGAACACAAAAGAGGTGTCTGCCGCATTGGAACCTGCCAGCTGGGGCGTTCCAACACAGAGAAAGTGAACCTCGCATGTTGCGCTCTTTGCGTCGTGGGCTGCTTGGAAGGAGACCTTTCCACCTTCAAGTACCTGTACGAGCGCCTCATCCAGGCCCGGCTCGTAAAACGGAAGCTTTCCGGCCTGTAGGGCGCTCAGACGGGAGGTGTCGGGTTCAATGCCTATGACCTCGTGGCCTAGCTTGGCCATGGCAAGCGCATGTGTTGCACCGAGGTATCCGAGTCCGATGACTGAAATTTTCATGGCTGGAAGAGTCTAGTTTCTATTTGGTTGCACTCACCCGTAACAGGTATTGACAGCCTGCGTATATTAGAAGAGATGTCTGACGAAGCTAAGCCAGAGTTTTCACTCGATCAGATCTCGCAAGCCGAGACCGACGAGGAGTTTGGCCTGCCCGAGTTCAAAGAGCACTTCGCTGACACCTTGACACCCGCAGTCCTAAAGGACTGGACAGCTGAAGATTTCGCAAGCATTTATCTTCGCTTTCGACCTCACCTAGAGAGGCATGCAAAACGCTTCCTTGAAAACCCTTCTCAGGTTGAAGAAGTTGTTCAGGATGCCTTCCTGTATCTCATGACTGCGTTGCCGGAGCTTGACTCAGAGCTTGGGGTGCTCAAGTTTCTTAAGTGGAAAGTCAAAATGCTGTCCATCGACGTTATTCGCTTGTCCCGTGCAAGGAGCGTCGTGGCCCTAGACAGTTTCGAGAATGAGTTCATCTCAGAAGGCAACCTATCGGAATCGATTGAGCGTGCTGAGGATGCTGCCGTGGTGTCACTTGCCCTGTCGAAGCTGAACCCCAGGCACCGAGAAGTGCTGGTGAAGTCAGTTTACGAGGAGAGATCTGCCAGTGAAATGGCGAGAGAGCTTGGGCTGAGCGAAAATGCGACGAGACAGCTATTGCTGAGAGCGAAACGGTCATTCAGAGTTGCACTCGTTGGAGAGGCAGATGTCAGAGGAATGAAACTGACGGACATTCTCTCTCTGGCGGCTCGCAACTCCAAACGGGCGGCCATCAGGGTTTCGGCATTTTTGGCTTTAGTTGGGATGGGTGCTGGAATCCTCAGTCAGTTTGATGTTCTTCAGTTTCAGCCTGAGGCGGCCCGAGTGGTTTCCATGCCAGCGCGGGACAACGCTCCATATCTGGCGCCACCCGCCGTTGCCAACGTCGAACCCAAGTCCTCAAACGACATTCAGGTTTTTGATGAAACTGTCCTCGACAGGAAAACCCAGATTCCCAGCAGTCAGGCCGCGGTCGACGATGTTTTGAGCCCGCCCAAGTCTGAGGCCGAACTAGCCTCTGAAGACACAGCAATTCCAGCGGATGCTGATGATGCCATGATGACGGCACTTGAGACAGTGAGCGCCGCTTGGCTGGGAAGGGTCGCCTCAACACAGACAGAATCTGCGGTCAACAGCGAGATTGTTGCGGGAGAGGTGCAAGTGCATTCGAGCTCAGGATTCAGTGCATTCGTAGGATTGGACCCAGCTGCCGCCTCTTCCGTAGGTTACGTATATCTTCGTCTAAATGCCGGCGATTACGTGCTGACTGCAGTCCCGCAGAGGATCTTGGTTAGTCATGAGGACCGTGTGGACGGAGGAGCCCGAATTTTCATCGGGGCGGCCGATTTGATAGTCGGAGACCTTGATGGAGCTTTGGGGCACTTATCCTACGATGCCTCGAGACAGCTTCGTCTCGGTATTCAAATTAGTTTTGATGTTTCTGACTCAGGTGAATTTGAGGAAAACGTGTCGATGGATTTGCTCGAATTGGGCGAGAGCTAATTTTACGGATCTGAACCAGAACCGTAACGTTTGCAAACCTTTCTCGTTACAATAACTAGAGGCCTTATTAATCTCCTGCTTGGTTGGTGGTTTTGGGGTCTCAACTTGGACTCCTCTTGGGTCCAAGAAACCAAGAAAGAAAGAGACACATGTCTAGAAACGCAACCCAAAAGAGGGGTCTTGCTCTAGGTGCGATCTTTGGTCTGGTAGCTTCCATGTTTGCTGGAGTTGTTCCTGCAAGCGCGGCACCTACCCCAGCCATTTTGATCAATCCAGTGGTCGGAACCTCTTACGTTACGCCGATTGACGAGGATTTCACCCTCGCGATCACTCGTAACCCTGAGAGTGCTCTCAGTGCGGCTGATTACGCGTTGCTCAAGTACCAAGTTGTTCAATCAACAACCTGGTCCATGGATATCCGCGCTGATCAGTCAGGCGGTGCAACTGCTAGCGCTGTGGTGGCAGCTTCTGCCAGCACTGTGGTGGCGGACACCTTCTACTACAACGGCGGACTGTATGAGTCGGGAACTTCGACCTCTGCCTTAGCGATGACCCAGTCCTTCGTCGTCGTTCCTGACGCGACCCAGGCGGGCCAGACTCAAAAGCTCTCGATCGCACTCGGAAACAATGGCGACCGGATCCTGTCGAGCTCGCCAGAAGTCACCGTCACGGTCACTGCATTCATTGACTACAATGGCGACAACAAGTACTCAGCAGCAGATACCGTTGCTTCGTCTCAGACGATTACCTTCAGGCCTTACGCCTCTCTCGGATATTCGGTGTCCTTGGGCTCGCTAGTTGCCGGTGACACAAACGCCTACCCAAGTGCAACCATTTCCGGGTTCAACCACCAGCAGCTAGATGGCCGTTGGGGTTTTGAGGTAACTCAGTACCTACCTACGGGTCTAGTAACCAACGTTGTTGGAACTGTGGGATACGAGGCTTACCCACCTCAGACGTTCACTTGGTCTGCACCAGCTACTCTCGAGCGTACGGTCCCCATCCGCGCGGCATCTGCATCGCACACGGTGAGCGCCGCTCTCGTGTACTTCAAGGGATCGGATTCCGACACATCCTCATCGTCAAACCACGTGATTGTGGTCAAGGGCGGAGCGACAACTACGGTTGCAGCAGCAGGAGCGTCGGCGATGAGCTTCCACGCAGTCACGGGTACCAATGCAAAGGTCGGTGGAACGGCAAACGGCTATGACGTGAGAGGCAACAGCGCTTTCACAGTTCGAATTACTGTGTCAGGGGCAATTTCGACTTCGGATCCAGTGGCGACTGTGACTTTCAGTAACACCGCTGTCTCTTCATTGAAGAGCTACTCTGTGAACGGGGGCACATCTGTTGTTTCCGGCACTGCCAGTGCTATTTCAGTAACAGTAAACAGAACGACTGGAGTGGGAACCTTTACTTTGGCGACCTCTGGTTTTGCCGAGGGAGATTTCATCTCCATGTCGGCAACAGTTCCAGGTTTGTCAACTGTCGAAATTGCAGTCCAGCCGGTCGCACTCGTCTGGACAGTCACTGCTGATTCCGATTACATTGCCACTGCCCCTTCAACTGCATTTGCAGCTGGTGTTACGGTAAAGGACCAATTCTTGGTCAAGAGCGCGCTAACAACTCAGCGCATCAAGTTCGGTTGGACTGCTGGGTACTCGGGAACTGCAACTAACTCATTTGTTGCCCTAGTCGGTGGTGAAGCAGATGCTTCTCTGACTCCTTCTAGGACTCCATCAACTGGGTCGGCGACCGTTACGTACACCTTGCAGAACTACAACTCTGGAACGGGTAACTGGACAGACACTGCTTACACGGATACCTCAACTGTTTACGTCACCTCTGACGCTAACGGCTTCAGGACCGGATTAGCAGCGTCCTACAGCGCCAGCATCTCATACGGAGCGAACTTCTCGTGGTCTGCAGCAATCAATGCTGCGTCGACTCTGGTAACAGGTTCATCCGTAGTGCTATCTGGCTCAGGACTGATGTTCAAGGACTCAGCGGGCAACACCGCGAGTGACACCATCACCCTGCCAGGAAGTAGCAACGGTGTTATCACCTTCTACGTCACAGCAAGATTGGCAGGTACCTACCCAATAACTCTGACCGCTGGAAGTGCGACCACCACTTCGGAAATCGTAGTTCTACCAGCTCGAAGTGACGATGGTGCATCTATCGTTTGGGACACAACGTCAATAACAGCTGGAAAGACGAAAATCGTAACCGGAACAGTTGTTGACGCCAACGGCAACCCAGTCAACACCACGGCAGCAGGATCGTCAGCTGGTGACTCTGGAACAGCTTCGATTGTTGTAACCTACGCAGGCTCGGCCGGTATCCCAGTTGGTTCTATGCCAACTGAAACGGATGCAGATGGTAAGTTCCAGGTCTCTGTTCTAACATCGGCAGCAGATTCGGGAACCTTCACGCTGACGGCTGTATACAACCCTCAGGGAGCAGCAACAGCCGCGGCCGATAAGGTATCGAGTGTTCAGTCGATAACCGTTGGGGCAGGTTCAGCATCTTCATCCTCGGATCAGAAGGTGAACGCTGGATCGTTCAAGGGCTATGTAGCTGTTTACGCCAAGGGCTACGAGGGACAGAGGATGTCTGCCAAGATCGGAAACGATTGGGTAGTCGTCGAGTCCCTAGCTTCGAACTTCGAGAGAGTAGTTGACTTCACGGGCGCTGGTTATACCATCGCCGTGCGCATCTACATTGATCGAGTTCTGGTTGACACAATCACTGTGACAACTAAGTAGTCGGTTCAAACCAAGTATGGGTAGGGGCTTCGGCCTCTACCCATACTTCATTTAATGACACTGTCGCAGGCGGTATAGTTCAGATGTGTCGAGGTCACCCGAGGAACTTATGCGCCTGGCAATTCGCCTAGCAGGTGCTCAGCCCAACTCAGATCTTCCAATTGCTGCTGTCATTATTGATAGCTCCGGTGCTCTGCTCTCCCAATCCAGGAACTATGTAGTTGTGGGTGGGGATGTAACTGCTCACGCTGAAATTCTGGCTATTAAGGGGTTACTCCCCTGGCATTCCAAGAGTGACGCTGCTCAATTCACTCTCGCGGTTACCCTGGAGCCCTGCCCAATGTGTGCATGGGCAATTCGCTCCGCTGGAATTGGTTCAGTGGTGTTTGGTGCATACAACGATCAGTACGGTGCGGGGGGTTCTGTTTTCGATTTGCTCCGTGACACTCGATACGGAAGGAGTGTTAATGTCATCGGAGGTGTTTTGGAAAAAGAGTGTTCCCTTCTGTTGGATGACGCATTCTCTGAAATAAGGAATAATGATTGTCGGTGACGTGTCCGAGCGGCCGAAGGTGCAACTCTCGAAAAGTTGTGTGGATGAAAGTCCACCGTGGGTTCAAATCCCACCGTCACCGCCAAGTCGTGTAACTGTACGATTCTGCCTGTAACGAAAAATCAATCAGATTACCGATGCAAAGTACTGAATCGTCTTTGTCAACCCCTCTGCCAAGGAGACTTTAGGTTCCCAGTTTAGTAAGTTGCGAGCCTTCGTAATGTCGGGTCGCCTTTGCATTGGATCGTCCAAAGGCCTTGGCAGCATTAGTACTTTTGAGCTTGAGTTTGTGGTCTGAATCACCAGATCAGCCAGTTCCGCAACTGTGATTTCTGTTGGGTTTCCAATATTTATGGGGGAGTCATCGTCATCGTGGGACATAAGTCTCACCATTGCCTCAATCAGGTCAGAATGGTAACAGAATGAGCGAGTCTGGTCACCATCTCCATAAATAGTCAGGTCATTTCCGCGAAGCGCTTGGACAATAAAGTTGCTAATCACTCTTCCGTCGTTAACTGCCATTCTTGGACCGTAGGTGTTGAAGATTCTGGCGACTCTGACCTCGACGCCATGTTGCCGCTGGTAATCAAAGAACAGCGTCTCGGCGGCTCGTTTTCCCTCATCGTAGCAAGATCTAATCCCAATCGGATTGACGTTTCCCCAGTAAATCTCATTCTGGGGAGACACTTGGGGGTCTCCATAAACCTCAGAGGTCGAGGCTTGGAAAATACGCGCTTTGAGTCTCTTAGCTAAACCAAGCATGTTCACCGCACCAACAACATTTGTTTTCAATGTTTGGACTGGATCCCTCTGGTAATTGATTGGGCTTGCAGGTGAGGCAAGGTTGTAAATCTGATCCACTTCAACATACAGTGGGAAGGTTATATCGTGCCTCAGGATCTCAAGGTTCTTGTTGTCAGCTAGGTGGGCCAAGTTGGCCTTGGAACCAGTGAAAAAGTTGTCCACTGCAAGAACTTCGTGGCCCTCAATCAAGAGGCGATCAACCAAGTGAGATCCGAGAAATCCAGCCGCTCCAGTAACCAAAATTCGCATTGTCAAAGGCTATCAGCACTGATGGGGGCCTAGGTAAATTACCTCTAGGCTTTAGTGGATGACAACAGACAATCCCGCCGTAGATTTCAACTCACTTGAGGTGCGCATCTCTGATCTGGTCGATCCTGAGGGGTTAGCTGAGTTGACCAACGAGATTTTGGAGCTTGAGGAACAGGCTTCAAGCCCAAGTGTTTGGGAAGACAGGGAGGCTGCCGAGGGGCTCTTAAGTGAGTTGTCAGCCAAGCGTCGTTTCCGAGACGAAATCGAAAATCTCCAGCGAAATGTCTCGGACCTTAGGGTGCTGTGGGACCTCGCCCAGGAAGCTGGGGATGCCAGAGAACTTGAGGCGGTAGCCAGGGAATTAATGACACTGGATTCACGCTTGGACAAACTCCACGTAAGCAGACTGCTTTCCGGAGAATACGATTCAAGATCAGCTGTGATGGTGATAAGGAGTGGGGCTGGGGGTGACGATGCGACGGACTTTTCCGAAATGTTGATGCGAATGTATCTGCGTTACGCTGATATCTCGGGCATCAAGGCGACCGTTTTGGAAACTTCTTATGCCGAGGGGGCGGGCATAAAGTCGGCCTCTATCAAGTTTGACGGACCATTTGGCTATGGCAAGCTTTCAGTGGAGTCGGGAACTCACAGGCTTGTTCGCATGAGTCCATTCAATTCGGCCGGAAAGCGTCAAACGTCCTTCGCAGCTGTAGAAGTCGTTCCACTAATCGAGTCCTCGGATGAAATAGAGATTCCAGAGAGCGACATTCGGGTAGACGTATTCAGATCATCGGGGCCGGGGGGGCAAAATGTGAATACAACAGACTCTGCCGTCAGAATTACTCATCTCCCAACGGGCACCGTAGTGACATGTCAGAACGAAAAGTCGCAACTCCAGAACAAGATCGAGGCCATGAGGGTCCTTCAATCAAGGCTCCTTGAAATTCGTCGCAAGGAAGAAGATGCACAAAAGAAACAACTCGCAGGCGATGTGAAGGCCAGCTGGGGGGAACAGATGCGCTCTTACGTGCTAGCCCCCTACAGAATGGTAAAAGACCTGAGAACCAATCACGAAGAGAACAATCCTGACGATGTCTTCAGTGGGAAGTTGGACGGCTTTATCTCTGCGGGGATAAAGTGGAGAGCCCAGCAAAACCGCTAACACTCTGCGCTCTATAGCTGCTGTTCTCACCTTCTTACTTAGGCTTGGCTAGAGATGATTCGCCTAGAGAACGTAACCAAGACCTACCGCGGGGCAGGTACTTCAGCGCTTGCAGAAGTTCAGCTGCAAATTGACCGAGGAGAGTTCGTTTTCTTAGTTGGCTCGTCTGGATCTGGCAAGTCTTCTCTGCTAAGGCTCATGCTTCGTGAAGAAAAACCCGATTCAGGTGACCTCTTTGTTTTGGGTGAGAACCTAAAGACCCTTCCGCAGAGACGTGTGGCGTCATACCGACGAAAACTAGGGGTTGTCTTTCAGGACTTTCGCCTGCTACCAAACAAGACTGTTTATCAAAATATTGCTTTTGCTCTCCAAGTAATTGGTAAGTCCAGGGCCTTTATGGAGACCAGCGTGCCGGATGTTCTTCGCCTCGTCGGGCTCGAGGACAAGGCTTCTAGTTTTCCAGCCGCCTTGTCTGGTGGCGAGCAGCAACGTGTCGCAATAGCACGCGCCCTTGTGAACCGACCTGAGCTACTTTTGGCCGACGAGCCAACTGGAAACCTAGACCCCGACAACAGCAAAGAGATCATGGGGCTCTTGAGCCGAATCAACTTCTCCGGCACCACCATTGTCATGGCCACCCACGACCGGGGAGTCGTGGACCAAATGCAACGTAGAGTGGTTGAGATTAGGGAAGGCAGAATTGTGCGCGATGCTGAGACTGCCAGCTACCGCGAGGTCCCAAGCGGTCCAGTTGGGATTTCTGAGGATCAGGCATGAACCTCTCTTTTGTAGCAAGAGAAGTCCAGGAGGGTATCAGGGGCAACTTCTCTATGGTCCTATCAATAGTCTTGGTCACCTTCGTCTCGCTGAGTTTTGTGAGTGTGGCTGCCCTGCTACAGATTCAGATTGGAAACCTAAAGAGTTATTGGTATGACAAGGCCCAGATTGCCATTTACCTTTGCAATGATTTTGAAAGTGAGCTCATTTGTCCGAGTGGGGAAATAACCCAAACTGAGAAGATTGCCATTGCCGGCCAGCTCAAGTCCTCGGTGCTCACGCCTTATATCGACTCCTACTCCTTTGAGAGCCAGGATGAGGCCTACCAAAGGCTGCTGGATGATGGCGGTGAGCTAAACGCCGCGCAGTACCTGAACCCAGACCAACTAAACGCCACTTACTGGGTTTCTCTTGCGGATCAGAACAAGGCAGATTTGGTAGTCGAAGCGTTCGAATCTCAACCGGGAGTTGCATCGGTTGCAGATCAGCGGAGCTATTTCGATCCGATAATTGGGCTGCTTAATGGAGCGACTCTGGCAGCCGGTTCGATCGCAACCGTAATGCTCTTCAGCGCAGCCTTACTGACTACAACTACCATCCGCTTGAGTGCATTTGCTCGACGGCGTGAGATTGGCATCATGAGGTTGGTGGGAGCCTCAAGTGCATCGATACAGCTCCCGTTTATTCTCGAAGGGCTGCTTGCCGCACTTCTGGGCGGTGGCTTGGCAATTGGTTTGAATGCGTTCTTGGTCGAGAATTATTTGACCGACTCTCTTGCCACGGAGCTCGCATTTGCAAACTTCGTGACCGTGGCAGACGTATTTGCAGTCGCCCCCTATGTATTAGGCCTCGGTGCTATTCTCGCTGTCCTAGCCTCGGGTATTTCTACCTTCAGGCATCTAAGGACCTAGGAGACACTCATGCCACGCGAGCGTGGTCAGAAGCTCATTGCCAACAACAAGCGAGCTCGCTACGACTACTTCATAGACGATGTCTATGAGGCTGGCATTGTGCTATCCGGGACAGAGGTAAAGGCTCTCAGGCAAGGCAAAGCCTCTCTGACTGACTCGTATGCAGCCGTTGATGGGGGTGAGTTATGGCTAGAGAATGCATACATCCCCGAATTCACCCAAGGGTCCTGGACTAACCATGCTCCTCGCAGAAAGCGCAAGCTGCTATTAGCAAAGAAAGACATTGCGAAGCTGGCGGGAAAGTCAAAGGAAACCGGCTTCACCCTTATCCCAATCAGCCTCTATTTCAAGGACGGCTACGCCAAGGTCGAGATTGGGTTGGCTCGGGGCAAGAAGGACTATGACAAGCGCGAGACTCTGAAAGAAAAGGATGCGAAGCGGGAAATGGACAAATTCAGGAAGGCCGCGGCCACATCGGACTGAAAGACCTAAACTTGCAGTTGAGAGTGAGAAGTTCATGAAAAAAGCACTAATTATCGGCATAACTGGTCAAGATGGCTCGTATCTGGCGGAACTCCTGCTTCAAAAGGGCTATGAGGTTCACGGGATTGTTAGGCGCTCTTCGAGTTTCAATACAGATCGAATTGATCACCTTTACCAAGACCGACACGCTGACTCACCCAAGCTGTTTCTTCACTACGGCGATCTCTCTGACGGGTCACGTCTGGTGTCGCTGATTGGTGAACTGAAGCCAGACGAGATTTATAACTTGGGTGCACAGTCACATGTGCGAGTGAGTTTTGACGAGCCTGAGTACACAGGAGACATCACAGGCCTTGGAACCTCAAGAGTATTAGAAGCTGTTCGATTAGCTGCGCCCGGAAGCAAGTACTATCAAGCTTCTTCCTCGGAAATGTTTGGCGCAACACCACCACCACAAAATGAATCGACGCCCTTCTACCCCCGCTCTCCTTATGGAGCGGCAAAGGTATACGCCTATTGGATGACGACGAACTACCGTGAGGCCTACGGAATATTCGCAGTAAACGGGATTTTGTTTAACCACGAATCGCCTCGTAGGGGCGAAACTTTCGTGACTCGAAAAATAACCCGAGCCGTTGCACGCATCAAGGCTGGGGTGCAGTCCAAGCTCTACCTTGGCAATTTAGATGCCGTAAGGGACTGGGGTTACGCGCCCGAGTATGTCGAAGGCATGTGGCGGATGTTGCAACATGATGAGCCAATGGATTACGTTCTCGCAACTGGAAAGGCCGCGACAATCAAGGACTTTCTCACATCAGCCTTCTCACATGCGGATCTTGATTGGCAGGAATTCGTCGAATTTGACCCTAGATACCTTCGACCAACTGAGGTGGATGCACTGATTGGTGATTCGTCTTTGGCGGCAAAAGAGCTAGGGTGGAACGCCAAGACCATGCCGGACGAACTTGCACGACTTATGGTGGATGCAGATATTCAGGCCCAAGCTAATGCCGGCTCACCTTGGATTGACACGCCAACATTCTGATGAGCGAATTTCCAGTAGATCGCGCGTCAAAAGTATTCGTAGCTGGCCATCGTGGAATGGTCGGCTCAGCTATCGTACGCAGGCTCATTGAGGCGGGCTTTTCAAACATCGTCATAAGAAGCTCGAAGGAACTCGACCTAAGAGACCGAACTAGTGTCTTCTCGTTTTTTGAGCAGGAGCGACCAGCAGTTGTCTTTCTGGCAGCAGCTAAAGTCGGCGGAATACTTGCGAACGACACCTATCCAGCCGATTTTTTGAGTGACAACCTTAGAATCCAACTCAGTGTCATGGATGCAGCAAATCAATTCGGTGTCGAAAGACTAGTTTTCCTGGGCTCAAGTTGCATTTACCCAAAGTTTGCTAAGCAGCCCATCGGTGAAGATGCCCTCATGACGGGAGCCTTGGAGCCGACTAACGACGCTTATGCTGTAGCCAAAATTGCAGGCATCCAGCAAATCCAGGCCATGCGAAAACAGCATGGTCGACGTTGGATATCCGTGATGCCTTCGAATCTCTATGGCCCGGGAGATAATTACGACCCAGTCGGATCTCATGTGCTACCCGCGCTAATTCGGCGTTACATTGAGGCCCAGGATGAAGGCCTTACGATCATCACCAATTGGGGTAGTGGAAGCCCATTGCGAGAATTCTTGTATGTTGAAGATTTGGCTGACGCATGCGTGTTTCTCCTTGAGAACTATGACTCAAGCGAGCACATCAACGTCGGCAGTGGGGAGGACCTATCTATCAAGGAGCTCGCCGCAATTATTGCTGAGGAACTGGGCTTTAGAGGCGAAACGCGCTGGGATACATCAAAACCTGATGGCACTCCTCGAAAACTTCTTGACGTTTCAAAGGTAAACAAGCTCGGATGGAAGGCCACAACAGAACTTCGTGATGGCATCAGAGAGTCCATTCGAGACTTCGAATCCCGGCGTGCAGAGCTCTCAAAAAAGTAAAAGGTCACAAATTAGTAAAAATCCTGCGGAATTTTAAGTTGCGTAGCATAATTCTCCTCCTTTAGTATTGAGGTTTGCTTCCCTAACCCTGCCTGGCGATAAATAGCGGTTGTCTGGCGCGATGCAAATTGTGGCTCGTCACGGTTTA
>Ga0255771_1002066_pt1 | contig 20667 bp, 17 predicted proteins | sample 011ome_19_FD_179969 | JGI IMG/M metagenome (GOLD analysis project Ga0255771, IMG submission 179969) | Coastal salt marsh microbial communities from the Groves Creek Marsh, Skidaway Island, Georgia - 011510BT metaG (version 2) | ecosystem: Environmental > Aquatic > Marine > Intertidal zone > Salt...
CGCCGCCTTTGACGGTCTTCTTTGCTGGTTTCTTGCCGGCCATTTTTGTTGTGTGTGTGTGTATGTGAGTGTTAATAATGGCGTCTGTATTGGAGGGGAATGGTCAGAGGCGTTTGAAAATTTGAATGTCGAGTCCTCGGATTTTTCTACAATTACAAAATCTGTTGAAAAAAAGCAGAATCGAATGGATCGCAGCTTCTTCTACGCGCGATCATTTGGCGCGCAAAATGTCACGCGCGGTTCCAATTGGCGCAATGAGTGAACAGTACGCATTGGATACCTTTTAATGGAGCATTGGTCACTCGAGGCGAAGAACACTGGATTTGTCCGAATTTGGCTTCAGAAAGATGCATTTCGAGTGGACACTTTTTCAGTTCCCCCTAAAAAACACAAAAACGCCAGCGAGTTCCTCATTAAAACAAACAAACACAGAACACAATGTCTGGACGTGGTAAAGGTAAATCCTCCAAAAAAGCTGTCTCGCGATCCGCGAAGGCTGGCCTCCAATTCCCGGTTGGCCGTATCGCTAGGTACGTTTTGTTACATCGTTTACATTTTTTACATTCGATGATGACGAGAGCGATTTGGATGCGTTGGAAATGCGTCCGTTCCTCGAATACTACGATTTTGAAATTACAAGCGCTGACTTTAAACTCTCTTTCTATCCATAAACAGATACCTCAAGGTTGGCAAATTCGCCACCCGTGTTGGTGCCGGCGCCCCGGTCTACTTGGCCGCGGTCTTGGAATACTTAGCGGCTGAAGTTCTCGAACTCGCCGGGAACGCTTCCAGAGACAACAAAAAGTCCAGAATCGTACCGAGACACATCCAATTGGCCATCAGAAACGACGAGGAATTGTCCAAGTTGTTGGGCACGGTCACGATCGCGTCTGGCGGTGTCTTGCCGAACATCCACTCGGTCTTGTTGCCGAAGAAGTCCAAGAAGTAAACGATTAAAGTTTCTTCTTGAGATGTTGTATAGTAGTACACACGAACAAAAACAAAGGAAATTCTTATTTCCTCCAACAACTGAAAACGAATAAGATTCCAAAACAACACACACACGATGCTCGTAGTAGTTACGTTATACTTCGCGTTACGATTTTTTTTATAAGCAAACAACAACAACAAAAAGAATGTTCTACTACTGTACGTGAATAAGGTGGTGGTCTTTCTCTCTCAATCTCAACTACTCGTTTTTTTTTCGGCGGATGATGAAGTTTTCTTCGCGTTCAACACCCCGGAACTGTCGATTTCTCTCATCACGTTTTGTCCGACGAAAAACGCCAAGATCAAATCCAAACAACCGGATTCAGATATGGTACCACCGAACAAACTCGCGCCGCAGTTCACGTACATCGGCCCGGGACACACGCCGGCGAGCCCCCAACCGGCGCCGAAGAGCGCTCCCCCGACTAAGAGTTTCGGAGTGATGCCTTTAAACGGTTCCGCGAACGCGCTTTTTTCCGGGTGAAATGTCGGTCGTTCTACACCGTTTTTAATGACATAAAACCCTGGGATCAACACGGCCAATGCCGAAGCCATCAACACCATCAACGACGGATCGAAGCTTCGTTTGGTGAATTCCAAAAACGCCGCCACTTTTGCCGGGTTGACCATCCCGCCGACGCACAAACCGACGCCGAAGAACGCGCCGGTGGCGTATTCGTGCACCGCTCGAATCGCCGCACCGACTTGCCCGCTTCTCGGTATCAATCCTTTCCTTCCAGCCAACGCGATTGTCCCAGAGATGATAGCTCCGGTGACCAAAAACGTCCCGAACAAAGAAAACTCCTCGCTCGTCAACCATCGCACGGAATCCAACGTCCTCGCTCTTTGCGACACGCCCAACGCCCCAGTCGTATCAAACATCAACGCCGTGATCGCCCCAGACGCCATAAAAACGCACGTGTTAATCAAACTCCTCACGGACAATCTCCCAATCCCGGACAACCCGTGTCCACTCGTGCATCCGTTTCCGGCGACGCTTCCCACGCCGACCAACAAACCAGCCGCGGCTCGCCTCGTCGAGCTCGCGACTAAACCAAACCCTCCAACCGGGATTAACTGTTGCGAAAACCCGAGCAAAGGAATCCACTTCGCGCTGGTGAACAACCCCGCTAAAAACGGTAAGTGATTCAAGCGTTCTTCGAACGGGATTTTTTTATGCGTAAACGCGCGAAAGAGTCCACTCGCCCCGACCGCTTTCCCACAATTTAAGTAATGCGCCAAAGAGGAAACGCCGAGGATTAAGCCTCCGGCGATGGCGGCGCCTGGAGTGAACGCAACTGTTTCATGTGTTAAAGTTTGTGTTGTTTGTGCGCACCCGTAGTGCGAGAGCACACGTAAAGAGAGTAAAAGGTGAGCGCACATATCATCTTTGCAATATTCCATTATATCCATCACGTAATGGAAAAATATCTCATCACGTCATGGAACACAACGACACCGAGTAAGAGAGAGAGAGAAAGAAAGAAAGAGAGAGAGAGAGAGAGAAAAGTTTCAAAAAGACTTTAGACGACACTTTTTCGTCGCGTTCGAGTGCAAAGTCAGAGCAGTGGCAGAGAGAGAGTACTCACGGTTTAAAGACATGTGTGATGTGGTTCTTGATGCAACTCTTTTATGAGCAAAAGGAGAGACACTTTTTCTCCACATCACAAGCGAGAGAGAACGAAAAAGACTTCTCTCCTTTTCGAAAAGCGGAGAAAGGCGGAAAGATGGCGAGAGGAGGTATATGTATACATACATCTCGAATATATATAGATTCGTCGGCGTTACAGGTATTATTATTATTATTATTATTTATCGTAGTAGTAGGAGTAGTACTGGTAGTATTAAAACAGTCCGTAGCGCAATATGCGTATATGTGTATAGTATTGCGTTCGATCTCGCGTGGTGCGTTTATATTATTTCTTCTTAAGCGGAGCCCTCTAACACGTCTCGGGTGATTCTCGCCAAAGTCTGGCCGACCCAAAATGAAAGCAAGGCCAATCCGCAACCACCGGTGGCGGAAAGAGATTGATTCGTCAACGCGGCGCCGACGTTGACGAATAACGGGCCCGGGCACATGCCGGCTAATCCCCAACCGGTACCGAAGATGGCGCCCCCGACGATGAGTTTGGCGTCGATGTCAGCGGTGATTGGATCCGGGAGCTTGAACGCGTCGCCGAACGTGGAGGTATTGAGTTGATTTTTGATGATGAGGATACCAGGGATTATTGCAGCTAACGCGGCACCCATGACGACACCTAACGACGGGTCCCACGTGCTTTGCGTGAACTGTAAGAAGGTGGACACTTTCGCCGGGTTGACCATTTGGGAGACGACTAAACCGACGCCGAAGAGGACACCGGTGGCACCGTGGACCGCTGATTTGATGATCTGTGCACTTTTCGAGCCAGGCTTGATGAGAATGTTGTTTTTAGCGAGATAACCGATGGTGGCGTACCCGGCAAATGCCGAGGCCAGAATTTTACCGTACAACGCTTTATCCGCTTGCGTCGCCGCGACCGTATTTGCGATGGCGTTCACCGCGGTGGCCGCTTTGCCTTTCCCCGTTGTCGTGACCACGTGTAATAACGCGTTCGTGTTGAACATCGTCGCGGCGAGCGCGCCAAACACCATGAAGGTGCACACGTTCGCCACCGATCGAACCGACAAGCGCCCGATGCCGGACAACCCGTGTCCGCTCGTGCATCCGCCGCCTAACTTTGAGCCAAAACCGACCAATATCATCGCCAAAACTAACCGCGAAGTTCCTTCGATGACTTCATATCCACCCGTCGGGAGTAAATGTGCCAAACCTAAATAGGGTAAAACCAACGGCGTGGCTACGATACCCAGGAATAAGGGCAATTTCGTTTCCCAAGCGTCTTTGGAGACTCCTGAAAATGAAAAAGGCGAGACCAGGTGCGAACATCCAATCGCTTCCCCGGTGGATAAATATCTCCCCAACACCGCGGCGGCTAAGATTACACCTCCAGCGGCGGCGTTTTCTGGTTCAAAAGTCGCCACGTAATCCGCTCCGTGGTGCGCGATCGAAATCTTTCTTCGCATTTGCTTTCTTCTTCTTCCTTTTACACTCGATTTTAATGCTGAGCTGGCAGACGATTGCATTGGATTCGAAATCCCAATTCTCCCATTCAACTTTGACGTGAGGTTTTTATCACGACTGGATCTTCTTGCACAAGCAGCAGCATTAGATGCTGAAATTTGTTGGGCGAATAACGATTGCATTTCGAGTTTTGTGTGTCTCTCTCTCTTATAAATATATAAATATACCTTCTTTGCGTATGTTCCGCGCAATAAATAATTGAGGAGTTCTTCTGAAGCAAAAATCATCAGATCGAATTTTTTGTTTAGGGTTTTCAAAATTTTGTCCAAACGTTTTTTTTTTCTTCCTTCCAAACAAACACACATGTCACATTTTGACAGTGATCAACGCGGGTTTGACGACGCGATAATGCCAAACTTTGGAAGCAAGAAGAAGCGCGCGAAGAAGACGAAGAAGACGAAGGATTTGGAGGACAAACTTTTGGATTTGAATTTAGAAACGACCACCACGGACGAAGAAGAGGAAGAATTGGAGGCGAAGAAGGCGAGGCGAAAGCAGAAAAAGCTTTCCGAGAAGAAGAAGAGAAAGACCCCGAAAGAAGCGGAGGAGAAGACGTCGTACCGGCCGCCGTACGAGTGGTTGGACGACAACGAGGAGGATGGGGATGACGATGCTTCGTTTCTGCCGCGCGTGTGCACGGAAGAAAACGACGAAGAACGCAACGTCGCCTTTGAAGGGTTCGATATCACAACCTTTTACGGATCAGAGAGGTGGCAGTTTGAAAGCGACGTGTTTGGAGAAGATCGAATACACAGAGGTTCGGAGAAATTCTCCTGCGCCTTAACATGCGGACCGAGGAATGAGACGGTGTATTTTCATTTCAAAAGTAGAGTGAACTTGTTAAAGTTTCAGAAACGACCGCGACGGTTTCTTCCGATGTGCGGCGGCTTCTGTTGCGTCGGCGTGATTTTTTCAAGCGATCCGGATTCGTGTTGTTTCAATCGTTTATTTCGAGGGGATCCATCGAAATTTGCGAGAAAAGATCAGAAAGTGTACATGTTTGCGGACGAAGCGAGCAAACAGTATTTTTTATCGTACGCGCAGGAGTTGTCGAAGGTGTGCGAGGAAGCTTTCGAAAGGAGAGGGTTTCAAGAAAACGCAGAGGTATGCGACGGAGGGTATCACGATGGTCACTATGCTCCGTTTGGAAAGTTCGATGGGTATCCAGAACACTTTAACTAATCAAATTTTGTGCATGCTTTTACTACTACTTTACTACCTACTGCTTTTGCTCATATCGCTATTTGTTAATTTATTGAAACGCCTTCAAGGAAATCTTGCCCGGCTTTCTCTCGTCTACATCATCACCATCATCGCAATCATCGACGACGCCGCTCGAATAGTCCAACAAAGCCTTAAACTGAACTCTCGTAGAAGAAATCATACCAGACACCGCGCCTCGAGCGGCGAGTGGTTGTTCGCGCACCGCGGCGTTCGAGAGTCTAGAGGCATCCAGCGCCATTTTTTTACTGGTAACGTTACTAGTACCCAAAGTCTCAATCGCAATCGCAAACATCGCCGCCAAGATATTCGCGGATAAGTTCTTCGCATCCTTTTCTGCCGCATTTTTAAGGAACTTGAGCGTACTTGACACGAATAAAACATTCAAATCGGCATCAACTCGGTTCATGGATTCCGAATTCTCCCCTTTTGCCGTTTGTCTCGAAAATACAGCAATCGAAGGCGCAAGTTTTCGCAAGACGACGACGTCGTCCTCCGACGCAGAAGATTTGGAGTCAAGATAGACATCCAAAGCCATCAGCGCCACCAAAGCGCTGTTTAAATTTGTCGAAATAGATTCTTCACTCTCCAAGCGCTCCACGAGTATCTCTTCGAACTTTTTGCGATTAACTTTTTCCATTTGCGCGAGTAAGTTTGCCAAGGCGATGAATTTCTTTTCCTTCTTCTCGTACGAAATCGAAGCTTCGACGACGTCGTCTTCGATCAAATCCATGAGCAAGTTTTCATCCGTAAAACCACTGGTCGTCGTTATCGACACTTTATTCGGGGATGCTTTACCGTTGAATGGAACAGCAGCCGATGATGACGAATTCAAAAACTCAATCGCGGCATCTCGAATCTTACGATACGCCTCAGAGGATTTCGTGCAATCGAACGCAGCTTTTCCAAGCTTGTCGTTTAATAAACTTTGCGCCGCAGATTCGGCGAAAGAATGAGCGTTCTCAAACGTTTTCAACCCGCGCAAAGCGGTTTCAACTTGCTCGACATCATTGGTACGGGCGTTGAACATGAAACTCAAAGGTATGCGCGCGGCGTCTACTTCTTTGGCATCCGGAGTCGGATTGAAACGCTCGATCGCGTCGGAACTTTCGTCAGATAAAGTTCTCGTACACGCAGCGAATGGTTCGTCCAAAGAAGCGAGTAAAATAGGTTTCAAATAGTGCTCGCGAAGAGTCGACCATTGCTGTGTATCACTGACTCTCACGGAAGCTTTCACACACGGTAGAAACGCCTCGGCGACATCTTGTACTAAACTTGGACACGCCGTGACGAGCTCTCCGGGTAAAAGTTCAAACTTGTCCATAATCATATTGTCCAGCATTTGTTTCTCGGAGCCTTCACGAAGCTCTACGCTTCGTTTAATGAGTTCGACGTCGTGGGGTAGATACGTCCACGCAGGCACGAACGCCTCGACGACGTCGGAAGGAATGGATGTAGAATCTTCTTCATTGCATATGTATGCCGTCGCTAAACACATGCACGCGGCGATTCGCGCACGCACCATCACAGCTTCGCAACACGCGTTCATTAAGGTTAAATTGTTCAAGGATGATGCTGATGATGACGACGACGACGACGAAGCTTTTGGGTACACCGGCAGCCATTCTTTCGCAAAATCAACGATGCATGCGTGCAATCGTTTCGACACGGAATCGTCCGAGCCGTGCACTTTTGCAGAGAGTGCGTGTGCCGCTAATCTCGCGCCCGCGACACGCACATCGAGCGGTGTATCGGAACTTCGAGAAGCACGAACGGCGGAGAGGATTTGTGCTTGAAATTGTTCGAGCGTTTTGATGGACCTTTTCCTATTTCGCGCACTCGGGATGTTGCGCTGATGGAAGCCATCTCCTCCGTCGTCGTCTGAGTCGTCGTCGTCGATGTGATAAAACGCGTCCGGATCCTCGTCATTTCCCCATAATTTGACAAGAAAAGACATCATTTGTAATCCTCTCGCGCGCAATTTCGAAGCACTTGCCGTGGATAATGAATACGCAATTTGGAAACACCTTTGCCCGTGCGTCGGTAAATATGCGTTTGGAGAATCCGATGCGCGACTTAATTTAACGCTTCTATGCTCCGGAATATTACTTTCTTGAATCCAGAAAGGGATTCTCGAAAGTAGCGAAGCTGCAAATATGCGCGCCGGGAGACGCGGGTGATTATTCGCACGATTTGCATCGATATCGGATTCGTCGATTTCTTCCTCGTCCATCTCTCCCTCCTCGTTTTCTTCGTCTTCATCTTCGTCGTCGTTAAACGCATCTTCGTCGTCTTCCGATTCCTCGTCTTCGGATTCTTCCACGAGTCGTTGGTCGTCGAAGGAAAGCGCCGATAAAGCTTTGAGCGCCCGTTTGGGGTCTCTGATGGATAACTCTCTGGCCAAGACTCGCGCGCAGTTCTTTGCGTCTCGGATGACTCTTCTCGAAGCGCCTTTCGTCACACATTTTACAATGTCTCTCAACAACATCGACCCAAATTTTGACGATGATTTCGTTGACTTGGAGGCGTACTCGAAAGATATCCCTGAATTGTTTTCGTCATCGTCTGGGTATAATAATTTATGAGCGTCTTTCATGGCGAGAAACGAGAGCGTTTCCAGGGCTACTGGCTTCGTCGCGTAATGCCGCAAGGCGTCTCTAAGCGTTACGGCGACAGTCGTCATATCGATAGCGTTCGGGGCAAACATAGCCATGTGTTGAATAAAAACAACTTCAGCGTAAACAACGTCGTCGCTTTCGTTGAAGTTATCTTCAACATCATCGTTTTTCGACGTTGCCGACAGCGTCGGATATTGCTGCCGCAACTCCTGCTGAGAATTCGGATTTCTTTTTCCTCCACCTACTCCTTTACCGTTTCGGTTATCCAACGCTAAGCGGAAATTTTGAAAACGTGAATGGCTTTGCACGTCGCGTATAATTGCAGCAACATTCATCGCTTTTATGAACACTTTATGTTCCGCCGATAAGTCCGGGCCAATGGCAATAGCAGCCGCATTCGCCAGGTGCCCACATTCCGGGACGAAAGAGACGACGTTTTTTAACAGCGCTTCTTGCGCGGGTAACGAATCTAACATATGCATAGACAGATCAACCGCACGATCCGAATCTCTCGCAAATCTACTACCACAAACTTCTGCGACGTTTGCTAATGCCCGAATTGCAAACGCGTGCGTAGATCTGTGCGTAGGATCTATGTTGAGAGAAATTTTTGAGAGCGCCTCGATGAGCCTGCGCAGCGTCGTTTCACCGATGGACATCGCGCCAATGTGCTCGATGGATTTTGAGAGGGATAAACATTCAATGGCGATGTTCCAAGTGCGCCTGTTATGTCCAGTATCTTGCATGTCCATATCGCGTGAATACGTTTCGAACAAATTATATGCGCGCTCTCTGACTTCCTCGCTCGATGCGGTTTGCTCGATGCACTTGGCGCAAAGTAGCGCAGACTCGAGAGGCGCGTGTGATGAGAGAGCGTTCTGAAGTGCTCTAGAGTACCTCGAAAACATCTTTAGATGTAACTGAGAACTTTCGTTCGCATCTTCGCGCAGCATGTGAGAAACGCTCAGTATATCCGCGAATCGCCTCGATACAGCCGCATCGCATCTCAAAAAATCAGTCAACACAGGCTTTTTCGGGTGGTTGAACAGCGAAACATGTTTTTTCCGATACTCAGACGAGTTCAAATTTACGAGCATTTTACTGTGCTCGATAACCTGAATGCACCGTTCCTCCCATGCATAGAGAAGTTGTGCTAGCGCTGCTTGTAACTTTGCATCTTTACCCCCGTCAGCGATAGCAACCTCTACAGCGCGAGAGAAGCAGGCGCGACTCGCCTCGTCTATCTGGTCGACTATGGTTGCCGCAAAAGGGAAGACATCTTTCCTCACTATGTTATCGCTCTCTTTACTGTCATCAAACACGTGCGATGGCGAATTTGGAGGTGCGTTTGAGTTTCCCCTGTACGCTCTCAGATCTGCAAACGCTTGCGAAACCGTCTCGTCTCCGTTTTCTAACGTCACGACGTGCGTGTTCACGAGCAATTCGCGTTCCGCTTCGTCCAAGAAAGAAGAAAGCGACGTCAAGCGTCCAAAATCGAGTCTATCCGTATCATCGTCGTCGTAAACGAGATCTTCTTCATCTTGATTGAACAATACATTCTTGTCATCTTCCCTCACTTCTTTTGCAAACGCTTCAAAGTTAGAAATCAAGTTTGCAATCTGTGGCGTGAAATCTTGAAATCGGCACGCCTTCTCGACATCTTTCGAACACGAGGCGTACGCAGACATTGCTCGTAGATGCAAAAGCAACTTTCGACGAACGATTTCGATATTTTCGATGCTAATTTGCGCGTCTCTCAGTTGAATTCTTTCGCAGGCGCACAAAAGAGATCCGAGCATAAGTTTTGTCGCTCGACCGTTTTCTTCCTCCGCGCTGGCGAATCTGGCGTACGCCTCGACAGCCTCTGCAGCTGCGCACGCCGCCGCCAAATCATCCCTACTCGTCGTTTCTTCTCCTTCAGAGCTTGTTTGCATCGCGGATGCTACTTCATCAAACGTGGAAGAGATGACAAATGCGATGTTTTCAAACTTTTTCCTCTTCTCCTCGTCGCGTCTTTGCGAATAGATGAAAATCGAGGAGCGCGCTAACGAGGATGCCGAGAGACAAATAAAGCCAGCTTCTCTCGCTTTTGCCGAGGCGTTCAACATGCAAAGCCTCGCGCCAACTTCTTCGACGCGATCGATGGCGTCTATGGGCACACCAAGCGGCCAACTCGCCGTTTTTTCACCGATGAGCGCGCAAATAAAGCGCGCATCGGCAATGAGCTCGTCGTCGAATCTATACGAGGGAGCGTTGCTGTCTGCGCCATGCGCATTTCCATCTTCTTTTTCTCCTTTTTCTTCTCCTACTTTTTTTCTATCACTATTATGCATCGTTAGCGGAAACTTGACGAACATTTCCAACTTTGAGAGCGTTCTCGCGAGTTCTCGCGTCGCCATTTCATGTCCAGCAGATAACGCCGCTTTCGCCAAAGCTCCTGCGCGTTCGTTCACTCGCCATTTCGTTCGAAAGAGCGCGTCGCCGTGCTTACTCGAAAACACGTTTTTTATGTATAAAAACGATTCGGCGTCGACGTACCCGATCGCATCTATCCCGTCTCTCACCGCGCGAAGTATAGAAACAATTCGTAAATCGTTCGTATTGTCGATTAATTTTCCTCTCCTCTTCTGCTTTGCGTTTTTCAATTTCTCGTCGGCGGTGGACACGATTTGGCAACGTAAAATATCGAGAATTTGTTTCAACGTCGCTTTTCTCGTCGACTCGTCCACGCGCTTCTCGAACGCGGCGACTCGTAACACGGCCAACCCACATGCTGCGGCAAAACAGTCGTTCTTTCTTAATTTCGACGCGAAACCTACTTTGACGATATCTCTCGTGCACTCCTCCACCGAGTACGACTTGCCGCTGAATTGTGGGTTGGTCGCGTAGCGCATCCACGCGCGCGCGACGGCATCTTGTATCGCTCTCGAATCTTTAAAAGTCGTTACTTCACTCGTTTCAAACAAAGGTTTGATAAAGCACGTTTTTACGGTGTACAAAGAAGACGACGAGGATGACGTCGAGAGGGCGCGATCTTCATCGGCGAACTCGCCCCCCATCGTATCGTCGTCGTCTCCGATATCGTCCACTACACCTTCCTCCTCGGTAGATTGGGTCAATTGACTGCTACTTCCTCTGATACCAACGCTAGCAGTAGTACCTATTTTTCGCTCCACTTGACTCGCCACGGTTGCGAATGCCGATATGACTTCCACCCCAGAATTACCTAAATTTTTCGTCTCGGCGATTAGATTCAGAACGTTTTTACCTTTTCCGTACTGCTCGATTTCGCCCAAAGCGTGATACCCAGCCGAGTATACGTTATTCGAATCGCCGCGTCCGTTGAACGCTTCTATTTCTAGTTTTATGCTATTTGCATCGCTTTTCTTCATCGCCATCAACATTGCCGCTCGTAACTCCAACGCTCTTCGCTTCGCCTCTTGCGTCGCTCTCGAGATTTCCGTGGAGGCTCTTCTCCCGCCTTCTAAAGCGACAACTCGTTTAATCATTCTCCGCATATGATCGATAGTCTTTGCGGTTAACTTTAATCCGCCATCACTGACCGCGTCTGGATTCCCAACACATCTCGCCGCAACTTTTAACGCCACGGTGGCAACTTTAATCCCCGATATGTCGTCCTTGTACGCCCGATTATCAACCGCCTTCATCGCGCTCGCGCACGCCGAATCGCAAAATTGCCCAGTGCCCAGCTCTTTCCCGAACGACCAAATCAAAGCTTCCAAGCAATCGCACGCGCCGTAAAACCGTTCCATTTTCTCCCACACATTTTCACCCACGACACCTTGAAACGCGCTCTTACGTTTCGGGAAATCGTCGATATCGTTTAACCGTTCGTTCGCGAATCGGAAGACGCTTTGTCTGTCGTATTATTAAAGAGAAGATAGATACGGTAAGAAAACACGTGAAATGCTGATATTAATACTTAGTAGTAATGACTCACCTGTTACCGAACGAAAACGTCAGCACTAAACAGTCTCTGGCGATCGCCCTCGCGCTTCGACCAAAAGGTACGCTTTGGTACCCATTTTTTTCATCCTCCCTCTTCAACACCCCTACGACGGCAATCTGAAACAACACCTTCTCCAATCGATCGTGCAAACGCTTGATTTCGTTTTCTTTGCCGCTGTTTTTTGCTGCGATAAAACGTGTCCGCGAATCCACCAAAGCCGAGCGCAAACTCGCGAGTTTTGCGAACAACAACGTCGACGACGCGCTTTGTTGTTTCGATGATGATGCTGATTTTGTCGCTGATTTTGTTGCGTCGCTTTTTTCACCAAAACGTAAAATTGTGTCCTCCACGTCCTTCACTCTTTGCTCTAATTCGGATACAACATCCTCCTCCACCTTCTCCTCTGAAGCTTTACCATCATTGGTCGCGCTCGTCGTCGTCGGAGGAGGAGGAAAAGTCGAAGCAGAAGAAGAAGAAGAAGGAGAGGAGACAACGCTCATCGTGTGTGTTCCGCTCTCTCTCTCTCTCTGAAGTTTCTAACGAGAATTTTTTGCTTCTTGCTTTTTTTTTTTGAAAACCCTAAACACTCCTTTTTTTTAGGGGAATTCTTTTTCGGAGGTACGAAGGTACTTACTACAGAAACCGACCGCTTGCTCTCTCTTCTTTGAGGAGCTTCGAGGAGCGCGAGAAAGACTACCGCGCATATACCTGCTATCAGAGGATATTTTTTGTGCAGGTGCTTTTTTTGCTGCTTTTAAAGAGCGAGAGTTTAAAGAGAGAAAAAGTCACATCATGGCATCGGAAACCACGTTGGATAAAATCACATCCAGCGAAAATCATCATCCGAATCACCAGATGAAAACCTTCGTCCTCGTCCTCCTTTACTTAGGTTTGAACAGTTCGTTAAACCTTTTAAACCGGTACACGCTCGGGCACGCTGGGTTTTCGTTTCCGATTTTACTCACCGTCGCGCACTTATCGTTCTCGGTGATATGTTTATCTCCAATCATGTTATCTCCAAAGTTGAGCTATGCGAGTTCGCACCAGGAGATATTACCGAGAGTGAAAAACGCGGTGGTGAAGATTGGTTTGTTCATGAGTTTGAACATCGCGATGAATAACGCGAGTTTAGTGTCTATGCCGTTATCGTTAAATCAAGTGATTCGAGCGTCCATTCCTGTGGTGTGCGCGGTGTGCGCGATGTTCGTGGAAGGACGAGTACCGGGCGGGATCGAAAGTATCGGGTTACTCTTCGTCGCCGGTGGAGTTATGTTTTGTATTAGTGGGAGTTACGCGGCAGCGAGTAGTGGTGGTGGTGGTGGTGTTTCATCGAAGGAGAAGGAGCGGACGTTGAGCGGATTATTGTATTGCGTAACCGCGACGATTTCAAACGCGTTGATGATGACGTTTAGCGGGAAGATCATGGGCGGAGAAAAATTGGACGCGTTGCGACTGACGTTTTATACCGCCCCGGTGACGTTGTGCGCGTTACTTCCCGTCGCTTTACTCTTAGAAGGCGATCGGTTCGTCAACAAATATTTCGGCTCGAACTCGTTCGACGTGCAATCGAGGGAAGCTTTGATGTACGGCGACGAATACGTGTCGCCGATTAAAGTCTTGACGTTAGTCTTACTCGGGTGTTTGAACGCGGTGTCGTATAATTTCGTTCACTTCGCGTTAGTCGGGGCGACGTCGGCGGTGACCACGACAGTTCTCGGAAACATTAAAGTCGCTCTGTTAATCTTATGCTCGCGCGTGTTATTCGGCGAGACGAAAGATTGGAGCGTATCCATGGTTTTCGGAGCGTTCGTCGCTTTGGCTGGGTTCGGTTTGTACTCTTTCGCGCGAGTCAAGGTGTCGCATCAGCAAATGAATACGCACAGCGCTAAGAAATAATACTAATAGAGAGAGAGAGAGATTGTTTTATGTAGCAGTAAAGTTTGGCCATTCGCGAAACGCAAAACTTCGCCTCGAACTTTTTTTTCCTCATTGTAAATGCACAGTTTGCACACGACAAAACCGCAGCTCATCCTCGCGCAAGAGCGACAGAAACAGACCTCTCGTCGTTCCAAAACCATCGTCGTTCCCGTCATGAGCAACGACACCGTTGAACTCTCCTCGTTAGCGACCGCATTCTCGCGACAACAATCCGGTCCGGGCGCCTTGTGGGCCGAAATCACCGCGCTCTCTCGACAAGAAGGGGTGATTGATATCGGGCAAGGGTACCCTGATTTCGGTTCGAACGCGATCGCGAAACAAAGCGCGAAGCGAGCGATATCGATGGACGAAAAGACAATTTCGGGAGACGTTCCAGACGCTCGAGCGAATCAATACGCACCGATTCCAGGAACGGCGGATATGCTGGATGCGGTGAAACGGTATTACAGAGACACGGCGAGAAATGTATCCTCGGTGGACGAATCGAGAGACAGTTCGTTGGTGACGACGTCGGCGACGGAAGGGTTGTACGTGGTGTTTCGAGCGTTGTTGAACAAAGGCGACGAGGTGATGACGTTAAGTCCGTTCTTCCCGTGGTATTTAGCGCACGCGACGGTAACGGAGTGTACGCTACTTGGAGTCCCGTTAAATCCGGAGGATGGATTTGCGGTGACCGAAGAGATGTTAGAACGAGCGTACGCCAAGAGCAACAAGAGAGTAAAGATTTTCGTGCACTGTTCGCCGCATAATCCAACCGGTCATTGCGCGAGCGAAGAAGAACTGGAAATTATCGCCAGGTTTTGTAGGAATCATAAGATCGTGGCGATCGCGGACGAAGTGTACGAACGGTCTACGTTTCTAGAAAGCAAGCCGCATTTGCGTTTGCGAGAGTATTTACCGGAAAGAACGGTAACGGTTGGCACGTCGAGTAAGCTGATGAATTTATCGGGCTGGAGAGTGGGATGGATATACGGCCCAAAAGTCATCGTCGACGCGTGCAATACATTCCACTCCTACGCCTCTTTTTCCACGCCAACGCCGTTACAAGCCGGCGTCGCGGACGCGTTAAACGACATCTGCGACCGAGCGAAACCGGGCGAAGGCGTCACCCCGGACGAAAACGCCCAAATCCTCGCCTCGAACGCCCAAATCCTCGCATCCGCGCTCACCGCCTCCGGCTTGAAAGTCTACCCACCCGAAGGCGGCTTCTTCCTCGTCGCCTCCGTCAAAAACATCAAATCTGTCGACGGCGACGCCATCCAATACTGCAAAAATCTCGCTCGCCGAGGCGCCAAAGTCAGCGCGGTTCCGATGACGCCCTTCTACGACCCATCCTCCCCCGAAAACCCGACCGATTTAGTCCGGTTCGCGATATGTAAAAAACGCGAAACCATCGCGGAAGCCGCGAGGAGAATACGCGAGAACCCTTTGTAGAGAGAAGGAGTTTCCATAGCCAGATATTATTTATGTATCCATCGCACCGCTTTTTATAGTAAAATTAGAGATGTCACACCCCTAAAAAGTAGGACAAAATTTGAAAAACGCGCTCTTTTGTTCTCGTTTGGCCCGGATACGTGCGCACACTCCTCGACGCGCGAAAATGAAAAAAATCTTAACGCACATCATCAAACGCGCGTGCAAACGCTTTAATATCGAGCGTGAGGACCTCTTTGATGCTCCTGACTCGTCCGCGCGGTCGAAATCATCACCGCGCGAACCCGTCGCTGAAGGTGACGAAAATGTGGATTGGCTTGCCTTGGACGCGACAAAAAGATGTACCGAAAAAAAGCGGACGAGGATGTCTGGAGAAGGAGTCGCGACGAGATCGCGGAAGAGGAAGATTGCGCAGAGAGATTCTTTGTGGGATTTGATCGTGAATAACGACGATATTTGTTTCACACACATTCTTCCGAGATTGGATTTGAATGATGTGAAATTCTTGTACGAAGTGAATAGTGAAACGAGAAAGTTGGTGAAGAGATCGTCTCGCAAGGGGGAGTTGAAAGAGACGTTTTTTGTGAGCGAGATGTCGTCGATATCGACTTTGAAAGTAGCGTGGGAGCATTATCCGTGGGAAGCGTATGACTACGATGCGGAAGAAGAGACGGACGAAACATATTTCTCCGAGCAAGTTGCTAAAACGAATAAACTCGAGTTGCTCAAGTGGGCGCGAGAGGAGAAAAAGTGTGAGTGGGATGATCGGACGATTTGGGCGGCCGCACGTCAAGGTAATCTGGGAATGGTAAAGTATTGCGTTGCAAATGAGTGTCCTATCGATGAGAACGCGTGTGCATATGCTGCCGAAAGCGGTAATCTCGAGTGCCTCAAATACTTACACGAAGAAGTCAAAGCGCCTTGGGAATCTTGTACTGCCTCTTGGGCGGCTGAAAGTGGTCATCTCCACATACTCGAATATCTTGTTGAGCGTGAGTATGATGAATATGGCGAAAATGCGTGTTGGTATGCTGCCAGGAACGGCCATTTAGACTGTTTGAAGTACTTGCACGAAACCGCCAAAGCGCCTTGGAACTCTTGGTGCGTTCAAGTAGCGCACGAGAGCAACAACCCCGAATGTTTACAATACCTCCTCGACAACAACTGTCCTCTACCAGACGGTTATCGATACGAAGATGGAGAGTTATACGTACCAGAACCAGAATCAGAATCAGAATTAGAATAATGAAAACATGTAATACCACGCGCGTTGTGATTTTTCCTCGAAAAAAGTCCAAGACTACGTCACACTTTCATATCCAAAATACACACACACACACACACACAATGCTCGCATCAACCGGCATAAACGCGTATTCTTCGCGCTCGTTCGCGTCCAGATTCGCGTCTTCTTCGTCCTCTTCTTCTCCTTCTTCCTCTTTTCGCAAAGCGGCGGCGGCGAAAGCTTCGACGACGACTAATCGATTCAGCGCGTTGTTCGTCTCGTCAGCATTTCCCCAAAGCGACGACACCACTCCGAAAGGCAACACCAAAGAAAACGACGACACAAACACCTCAGCACTATCATCATCATCATCATCATCATTTAGCTTCTCGAAAGATGCCATCGATTCCGCGTCCATTACGATTGGTTCGACCGCATTCGCGCACTTCGTGACTGCGTTTCCAGCTTTTGCAGATGAAGGTCTCGAGGCAGCTCCAGGGGTCCTCGACGGCCAAACGAGCAAGAGTTACTACGCGACGTTATTTTTGTTCGTGTTATCCGCACCTGGGTTGTACTCGTTGGTGAAACGGTCCGCGAAATCGAAGATTTCGAGAAAGACGTTCGAACTTCCGGGTCCGATGGCGGCCGGGGACGCCGCGTTGCCGTTGGACGACGTCGCGAGAGAGATTTCGATGTACTTCAAGAGGAACAACTACGTGGTCGCGGACGCCGGGGAGGTGATTACGTTTGAAGGGAACATCGCGCCGGAACGAGGGACGGCGGCGTACATTACTTTTTGTATCGCCGTTGGTCTCTTGTGCGTTGGTTTGGTGTGTTCAATCGCCTTGCCCGGCGGGAATCTCTGGTACTCTTTGGCGTTAATTTCGCCTCTGAGCGGAAAGTATTACTTGGATAACGCCGGACGAAAAGAAAAAGTAAAAGTGAAAATGGTCGATAACGAGGTCACGACAGATGTCATCGTCGAAGGCGACGCGGAAGAAATCGAAAGGTTTCGAAGAGATTTGAACTTGTGCGAGAAAGGGATGGTCAGAGTGAAAGGGATATTGGAGCAGTAATAAGGAACGCGCCGCTCGCTTCTATTTAAACTATACTTTTACACACGTTTTAACGATACACGGATACTTTACCAGGTACTCATCAATACGTATTCATCTCATCTTCTGTTCCTTTTCCTATTTCCTTCTGGACATCATCCGCGCGCTCTCGCGTAGTTGTATACCATATTCCACACATCGAAAGAACTTCACAAACACGCACAAAGAAAGAGAGCGCGAAAAGAAGAACATGCCCCTCGCGAAGTATCCGTCTCGAGGAAGCGCGTTTACGAATCATCATCATCATCAGCAGCAGCAAACGACATCGATTCAGACGACGTCGTACACTCCGAAACAATCCTCTCTCACGAACGGCTTGAAAGACTTTCCGAGACAAAAGCATCCGTCGACGACAGATTCATTCTTTCCACCACCTTCGCGTTTAACATCCGATCCAACGTCGATTGTGATCCGCGCGTTGGAAGTCCATCGCATGCGCGCGGAACGTTTGAACAAAGAGAAATCGGAACACGTGAGAATACGAAAAGAGAACGAAAAGAAACGCTTGTTGGAGGCGCAACGAGAGGCGACGTTAGGGAAGATTCAAAAAGTGAAAGAGGAGCTCTTTGCTTCCACGAAGACGGATACGAGGACGAATCCGGAAGCGGGAGGAGGATTCACGGCTTTTGCTGTTGTTCCGAAGAAAGAAACCACCTTGGAGACTCGCGTTTCGCCGAGGAAGAAGAAAAGAGAAGAGGAAGTAGAGGAGGAGAGAGGTGGCCGCGTTGGCGAGAGAAATCCGTTCGCGAGAGGGAACGACAAAGGCGCTACTGTAAAGAAAGCGAAGAGAGGAGGAGGGAAGAAAGGGAAGAAGTAGAGAGTTGCGGATTAACCGTTGGCGAACATGACGACGCGGCCAGGGAGGAAAGGATCGAAGATATCTCGAACGCATTTCGAGAGCGCTGCGAAGGCTCACGCGGAAAAGAGAGATGCGACGGTTTGTCGATACGTCGGGAGAGGCGACGATGGGAACGAGGAAGGCGCGTTTTTGGCGTTTCGAAATGTTGGGACGGTGGCGTACGAACAACGAGAAGAGGAGGAGGAAGAGGACGACAACGAAGTCGACGAAGGATATTTTGAAGAAGATGTCGTCTTTATTGTTCGCCACCGTAAGAATGACACGAGTAAAGCTTCCTCGAGAGCTCGAGTAGAAGTCGACGTCATCTATTCCCCATCCTACGAGGTCCCGGTGTTGTGTCTCCGCGCGTTTGATTCGCGGAGCGGCTCGGCGCTGAGTTTAGACCAAACTAATCGCGCGTTGGTGACGAAGCTTCACAACAAAGATAACGACAACGACGACGACATCTTCGCGCAACTTCTCGCCCCTTGGGATCGACAACAAAAACTTCCAAAGTGTTCCGTTGGCGGTGGATGGGTGTGCGTGCACCCGTGCGAAACGTCCAAATCGTTAGATATGCTGAATGAAACGTCGCAAACAGATGAAGAATTCGAGTTCCCGTTCGAAAGATGGCTTCGGTACGCCGCGTCGCGATTGAAAATAGAGTTATTTTAAAACTTATTAGGTTTAGAAAATTTTGTACACTACGCAATTCACAGAACGCGCTAATAGCTAGTATCCGCTAAACTATCCACCGCCGCTCTAAATCTACTTTCCTCCTCACCTCTAAAAACGCCCGCGCGCTCCTCACCATCTCTCCTCCGTCACTCGCCTCGCCACCATCGTTCTTCTTCTTCTTCTTCTCCTCCGCCGCCTCTTCCGCCGCCTCTCTGCACAACCCGAAAAGCGCCTCGCACGCGCTCGTTTCTTCCCCGTAAAACCGCCACGACGCTTCTATCCTTTCCATCGACTCAAACATGTGCGACGATGCTTGTGATTTCTCATCAAAGCCTCCTCCCGTTTTTCTCGATTGCGTTTGTTCTCGATTTCCTCGACTGACTACTTTTTCCATCTCGTCCACGAACTGTTTCATTCGATCTCGCTCTCGGTCTAACTTTTCCAGAATCACTCCTAACTGTTCCATCTGTTTCGCGACCGTCTCTTTATGCACCGAGTTGGATCCCGCACCGCGTCGTCGATGCGTCCGTTTTTCTTTCTCAATATTCACCACACTCTCATTCTCGTCGTTATTCTCATCGTCATCGCACTCTTCTTCTTCTTCCTCCTCCTCCTCGGACGAAGGAGGGTACAAACGTTTCTCTTTCAACATCGGCACTCGGGAAACGACGTCGAGGACGACGTCGAAAAGCTCGAACGCGTGGTCGCGAGACTCGCGCCAGGTGCGGACGAACGCGCGCATTTTTTTATTCTCGCGCTGCTGCTCAGAGTCGTTCATCGATCGCTTCGTTTATCCAGGCATGAAATAAGAGCGCAACACGATTCGACGTACACGACGACGCGAGACGACCACAAACCAAAAGGTTTTCGTATGACGCAAATTGGAAAAGAAATGCCTCAGTTTTATCTCACACAAACCATCGCATAAACGCGCGTAAAAGAAGCCTTTGAGCGCCTCCCGAACGAGAACAGCATTGGCAACATTCGTGGTAGTAGTATTAGTAGTACACTCTGTGGTAAAAGAAGCGGAGGAGTAAAAAAGATATGAGCGCGACGACGACGACGAAAAACGCGCAAACTTTACTCGCGAGAATGCTTCGCGTCGCCAAGTCGTATAAAGATTACAACGTCCGCGAGTACCTCGTGCGAAGGACGAACGATGCGTACGAAGATGCGAAAGAAAAACCGGAGGAGTTTGAAAAGTTCGCGGAGAAAGAGCTGAAATGGATGGAAAGGCAAGAGAGAGTGTACGAGATGTACGGGAGCGAACGGATGAGCGTTTTGGACGATTCGACAGACGACGTGGCAACGACGAGGAAGTAGAGAAAATTTTCATCAATATCTGTTGTACAATGTAGTGTCTCTTCGTTTAAATAGAACTGTGCACTTCTCTCTCCCTCTTTCTTTCTTTCTTTCTCTCTCTCTCTCTCTCTCTGCCGCGGATCTGTCTATTCGTGAGTGAGAAACAAAGCTTCGCGAACTGTCTCGATCGCGCTCGATATTCCCGACTTTTCGT
>Ga0255771_1002072_pt1 | contig 20607 bp, 16 predicted proteins | sample 011ome_19_FD_179969 | JGI IMG/M metagenome (GOLD analysis project Ga0255771, IMG submission 179969) | Coastal salt marsh microbial communities from the Groves Creek Marsh, Skidaway Island, Georgia - 011510BT metaG (version 2) | ecosystem: Environmental > Aquatic > Marine > Intertidal zone > Salt...
TTTGATCTCATTCAAGGCGTGGTTTTTTTCGTAACCGCAAAGACGTTTTGATGTGGATGCCAGTTTCTTGATCGTGTATTTTAGCGAGCACATCATCACCCGTCGTCGAAAGTGATCCAAAGTTTTTATGCTGTCGTAATGTATTCGTGTCGCGACTAAACACGCGCGTGGAAGCCAAGGTCAGTTTCCTTTTCCAAACTTACTTCTCAAGCCAATTTATTGGCTGCTTTCGCTTTATGGAAAGGGATTATCGCATGAACAAAGTGAACGATCTAATGCTGTTTGAAAGCGTGATTTTACATTGCCAAATGACGCATAACATTACTGGTACGAGGGAAGCTTTAGTCGCTGCACAGAAAGACGGCTTAGTAGACTTTTACAATCAGTTAACATCTGCGGGCCGTAACGTGGGTCAAATGATGCTTTCAAATCTTGAAGACTACCAGACTTTGTTCGACGTTAAGTTTAAAAAGCCGCCGGATTTCTTTGATCAACAGGTCACCCATTAGCTCCAATAGTCGTGTTTCTGTAGCTTGCGATGCAGATCGAATAGCTGAGCATTTTCTGATACTGCATAAAGCTAAGATTGCAGATTGGTTTGAGACCGCGATGAAAGACAAGCGGTACGAAAGCGATAGTGCCTACACCAAAGATGGTGAGCAAAAATTAGGCAGATCATCAGTATTTTTAATTTGTAACGTTAGGTAACACTTTGACACTCAAATAAGTTGGGCGAACTTCGGAGGTGAAGCGTTTATTACCAGTGAATGTTTCACCGACTGGCTTCCGTCAATGGTTGGGGAAGCCAGTCTTCCTCCAGAAACGCTATCCCTTCGCGTTTCACGGTTAGTAACTGGCTGGCCTTCCAAATAGGTCAGCCATTTTTACAATGTTCTCTCAAAGCCCCGCCTGCTGAGTTTGAAACTTTTTTCCAGCAACAGCCAGAAAGTGGTGCTGTCAGACAAAGTAGCCCAAGCATCAGTAATCGATTAACGGCCCTTTCTATGAGATCAGTAAGGAGCGCCACTCGGTAAGAGCAGCGTCGCGGTTTAGCTTGAAAGTACTGCGAGTTGATAGTGACCTTTGTGAATTGAAGTGATTGTGAAACGAGGCTTGGATTGAGGCGAACTTCTGTAGACTGTGCATGCGCCTAAATCGCAGCATGGCTCTTTCTCTTCGTCGAAAGGGTAAGTGTGAATTCTCAACTCTATTATTTGCCCATCTCTTGGTAACCTGCTTTTCTGAACAGCCTAACTCTTTTGCTGCTGCAGCGTAGGAGCGAAGTTTATCTGTGACGATCTCGTTTGGTGATCCATAGCGCCGCATTGCTTTTTTCATGAACTTTAAAGCGGCTTTTCTGTCTCTCTTTTTGGTGACATAGCTTTCTAACACCTCACCTTCATGATCGACTGCACGCCACAGGTAATGCTTTTCACCATTTATCTTCACGAACACTTCATCCAGGTGCCATTTCCAATTACTGACTTGCATTCCCCCTGCCCTGCGCTTCTTGATTTGGCTTGCAAATTGAGAGCCAAACCTATGCCACCAGTACCTTACGGATTCATAGCTTACGTCCACGCCTCGTTCATGCAGAAGGTCTTCTACATTTCTCAGTGAGAGTGGAAATCTCACATACAGCATCACCGCAAGTTGGATGATCTCTGGACTGGTTTTGAAGTAGCGAAAGGATACAGGATTGGGCATAGCTGGGTAGCTCAATGCAGCGTAAATTTTTGGCAAGGCTGTTTATTCTGACAACACCTCTGAAAGTATTTTCTTAGCAAAAACCAAACCGCAGCACGGAATTTGTACGATTTCTTCAAATGCCCAAGTCTGCTCTGTAGACCATATGGTATTTTCAGAAATGATCACTTTCTGCCTAATCCCAATCATTAAATAAGTTGCGACGGTTAGTAGTTAGTTAACACCGATATGCTAAAGTGTGAAGCATTCAGGGCCAAAGGTTAATATCACTTTGAGCTACAATAAATTGCATCAATCAATAAGATACTTTTTGGAAAAATAATGTAAGAGTAGAATATTTACATGCCTAATTACCTAAGTTTTTGCCCCCCTATCCTCATTAATCCTCCACATGTTCCACACCTTCCACCGCCAAGTAGCCCAACCCAAAACTACAGCATCAAGCTCAAGCCAGTTAGGTATTTTCTTTGATAATGATTATATCTAATAAATTATCTTATTAAAAAGTTTCATCGGTGCTAAAAAGAACACCTCAAAATTAAAAAATGTAAAGCAAGCCAGATGTACAAAATAGTAGGTTCCGTCAAAAGTCGGGCGTTTCGAGTTTTATGGATGCTAGAAGAAATGGGTCTGACCTATGAATATACTCATGCTCCACCCCATTCAGAGTTAGTCAAACAATATAATCCCTCTGGCAAGATACCAATTCTTATAGACCGAGGCGCAGTTATTACAGACTCAAATGCGATCATGACTTACCTAGCAGACAAACATAAGACATTGACTGCACCAGCCGGTTCAATTGAACGTGCACATCAGGATGCGCTTTCACATCAAATCATAGACGAAATTGATGCTGTTTTGTGGGCCGCTTCTCGTCCTTCGTTAGGCCTTAAGGCATTAGAAAACTTCCCCAATATAAAAGACAGTTTCAAACAAGAATATAAACGAAACCTTGACCGTCTTGAAAAACAGATAAAAGGGTCGTTTTTAATGGGTGACAATCTTTCTTTACCTGATTTCATCCTTGGCCATTGCGCAGGTTGGGCATATGTTGCAAAGTTTTACACTGGAAGTGAGAAATTTGGGGCATACGTTAAAAGCTTAAGAACGCGACCGGCATACCAAGCTGCAGCTCGATTAGATATGTCTGACAGTTAATAAGGTCCACATGTCCCATCAGGGGAAGGTGTGGAAGGTTTACAGATATAAGAATCTATCGAACCCAAAAGGGCATTATCAGGCAACAAGAGCATACCGAAGGCGTTAAGACACGCTTGTATGAGATTTTGCGGACTAAAAGACCCCAAATCACATACTAGCCAATAATAAATCGCTTTCTAGTGCGATACTAAATATACTTAATGAAATAAGATTAATTTAGTTTAGTTAAAAATATGCGGTGTGACTTAAACAAAATATTTACTTCTTTAAACTAATAGAACTGTCGCTTTCGGCAAAGAAAGCGTTTATGGCAAGCAATATCTTTGACAGACTGATTGGAACAAAGATACTGGCCTGTTATGGAAGCCCGAAAGTTAGCTATTTGTTTAATTTTGGTATCTACGCTTGGGTTCGCGTTGCAAGACACGGTTGTGAAACTCCTAGCTAATATTGGTTCTTTGTGGCAATTGATGTTTTTGCGAGCAGTAATTGTAGTTTTAATTCTAATAACTTGGGCAGTACTTAAAAACCATCTAGATTTGATAAGACCAGCGGGCTGGAAGTGGCCAATTATTCGTGCCTTTTTAATGAGTTGTGCGTACACTTTTTTTTATGCATCACTTCCTTTTACTTCACTAGCACAAGCGGCATCATGTTTTTTTATGGGCCCCATTTTTACCTGCCTATTTGCCGCCATAATATTAAAGGAAAAAATTGGAAGATGGAGAATATCCTCAATTTTTTTGGGATTTTTAGGGGTACTTTACATTATTCAGCCCGGCACTTCTGGTATGCAGGCCATTTTGTTTTTGCCAGTTTTAGCGGGGGCATCTTACGCACTTGCAGTTGTAATAACTCGAGGGTATTGCGCAGATCACCCTGCCTTATCATTAACAATTATTCATAATGCATTTTATGCATTGATTGGCGCACTAATGATCACGGTTATTCCAATTTTCCCAATTGAAATAGACATACGAGTTTCAAATCCATTTGTTTTATCTGGTTGGGTACAACTAACATCAATGATACTTTTTTTGATTGGAATTACATCGATCGCTCATATTGTTGCAATGACCGCCTCTATACGAGCCTATCAGTCAACCGAAAGTAGCTTTGTTGCCCCTCTAGAATACACATATTTAGTTTTTGCTCTAATAATTGATTACACGGTTTGGCAAACACTTCCTAATGCGCAGGGACTAATTGGTGTAACATTGGTTATTGGCGCAGGGGTCATGATCGCAATTAGAGAAGGAATAGAAAGGAAATAAGTGGCACAATTACGCACATTTAAAGGCAGTACTAAATAGATTCTGACCTAGATAAGCGGGCATCGAAAAGCGATTGGAACAAAAAATTGCAAAACTCTTGCGAGCTGGCAAAAGTATCGTTCCCTTCACTTAAAAACCTTCCACATGTTCCACGCCTTCCACCAAAGTATCCCCACCTCACCTCACATTACCAACCACTCACCACAAAAGCGTTTAATGAGATCAGCTTGTTTGCTAAGAAAATAGCAAAGGCGAAAAAGCTGCTCGGTTCTGGTTAAGTTCTGTTAACACCTGTTGGATGCGCTGTGCCGTCAATTACAAGTTTCGGCTCTATACCAACATCAATTAGCTCGGGTCGTTTTTCCATATATTCCAACACTTTCTTAATGCTTGTTATATCGTCTACAAACTTCATTAACCGAGGAAATCCATCTAATAATTTTGGATCAAGCTTCTTCGACAAATCTAGGTGATGAAAGCATGCAAACTCAGCAGCTCTGGGCGTGTCATCGACAAAGTACTTTCCATCATGTTTGTTCAGATAACGCTCTAAATCGGAAAATCTGCTTTCCAGATCAGCTCTCATCGCATCTCGTTTAGCCTTAAAGTCTTCACCAACCGCGAAATTAACGGTTGGATTTAAAGGCGCAAATAATTCCTGTGAACTTTGTAATACAGCACTTGCTTCAGCGGCCTTTTCTGGATCAGGTATCGTAAGACCTGCTATTGCTTCTATATAATTTAAGATCGCTATGCTCTGAGCAATCTGAGTTCCATTATCTAACTCCAAAATTGGTAATTGTTTAAATGGCACATTTGCTTTTACGTTAATCCATTGATCGTCAAAATGATCCCAAGACATCAGATACTTATACTCTACGCCAGAAGAGCGCATCAGCATTTGTGGTGCCTCAGCAAGCGCTCGCATTTTAAAATAAATAAGCTTAATCATCAGTCACCCTCACCAGTATGCACGTTCCTAAAAGCGTAACGGCTAAAAAATAATTTTCAAAGAAATACCTTTTTCGAAAAAAATGTGAGAGCAGGATAACTAGCAACTAGAGCGGCCGAGCTTTTTCTCCCCCCTTCTTTTTCTTGATGTTGAACAATTCATTTGCTTAGGTTGATGCCTAATCTTTGTAGTTAAGGAAACGAAATGTCATTGAACAAATATACTAAAGTCGAACTTCTTGAGATGCTTTCGTCTAAGGGCATTGATGCAAAGCCATCAATGAAGAAGGATGCGCTAATTGAATTGTTAGGAAATACCGTCGAGCCAGCGCGGGAAGAAGCAATGATCGAAGCATCAGCGTCCGAGGAAAATACAAAGAGCAACACCAAACCAAGTGCATCTCAACCAGTATTTCTAGTAGTTGGTGTATTTATCGTAATCGCAATTCTTGCATGGATAATACTCTAATATTGTTGAGATAATGTTTGCCCCGCGTTTCCTCAGAAAAGCAAAAGGCTCAGCGCTTTTCCGCTAAACCCTTGATATTAGCAGTGAGCTGTACAGGATTTGAACCTGTGACTCTGATCAATTTCAATGAACTACGCTTGAGAGACATGGCAGGAGCAGGCTGAGCGGGCGTTCAATTAGCGGCTGGCGTTTGGCCTCAAACGAGGCAGGCACCGTTTCTGTTTCAGATGGAGCGGACGTTCGTGCTTTCCGCAGCTAATGACGGGTGAGAGCCCGTAGCGATCGATGCTGCGCTTTGTCCGAACTGGAGCAAAAGCAGGGAAAGCAGACGTTTCGTGCGGATGCGTTAGTTCGCAATCGCTGCCTCGCAATAGTTTTGCAAATACGTTTCTTGAATCCAGTGAAATCTCACGACGACGATTGTTGGCGTTCGTTTAGAGGCCAATATTTTTGTACAGTATTTAATTCTTGGGGCACCGACCGACCAAATGCAAAAAAATTCAGCATCCGTTGTCAGTCGGTCTGGTTTGAACCTGCCTGAGTTTATTCCTCATAAAATAATTCATTCAACATTGACTTCAAAAGATTAATCTCCGCTAATAAACCACTAGTGATGATCTATTGCCAGGAACCAGACTTGAGCGCTTGCTCACAACAGGGAACCGCGCAATTTGTCTGGAAGAAGTGAAGCGCAGACCAGGAGGGGTTATGAGAAAATCCCAACATGCTGGAAGGTTTTACAGCATAGAACACTGCTGGATTGAAATGCCGGATGGTGTGCGGCTTGCTGCCCGCATCTGGATACCCGAGGATGCCCTGACCAACCCGGGCCCTGCGGTATTTGAATATATCCCGTATCGCAAAGTGGACATGGTTCGGGCGCGGGATGAGCGTAATCACCCCTATTTGGCACAAAACGGGATCGCCGCGCTGCGGGTCGATATGCGCGGCTCTGGGGATAGTGAAGGCAGGATGCCCGACATGTACTGTCGGAACGAACTGGAGGATGCGCGCCATGTGATCGCATGGCTGACAGAACAGCCTTGGTGCAACGGCAAGGTCGGCATGTTCGGCACTTCCTGGGGCGGCACGGCAAGTCTTCAGGCCAATCTTGATGCGCCCGCCGCGCTTAAGGCCGTTATCGCGGTCTGCGCCACCCATGACCGCTACGAGGACGACATCCATCACATGGGCGGATGCCTGTTGACCGAGAGCGTCGAATGGGGGGCTACGCTGCCGACGATCCTCGGCGCACCGCCCTCGGCCAATGTCGGGGCGGACTGGCGGACGAAGTGGGCGGAACGCCTGGACTCGCTGGCCTTCCCGCTCGAGGCCTGGCTGCGCAACGAGGACAGGGGCAAATATTGGCGGCACGGCTCGGTCATCCATCAAGCGGACCGGCTGCGCGCGCCCATGCTTTGCGTTGGCGGCTGGGCTGACCGGTATTCAAACTCAGTCATGTCGCTGGTCGACCGCCGCCCCGATCTGGCCTGGGGGGTCGTCGGCCCCTGGGGACATCACTACCCCGATCAGGGGCATCCCGGCCCGGGCATCGGGTTTCAGCGCCTGATGCTGGACTGGTGGCAGTACTGGCTGATGACAGATAACCCGGCAACGCCGGAATGGCCGAAGTTGCGTGTCTGGGTCCGGAGCTTTGACCCGCCCGCCGATTCCATTGACGAACGCAGCGGCGGCTGGGTCCAGTCGGAAGGAACGTCTCAAGCGACAGCCTGGACCGAATGGTATCTGGGACATGATGGCCTGTCGAAAAGCGCCTCGGCCTCTCGCCTCGAACTTCCCGCGAACCTGCAGGCGGGCACACAGGGCGCGGATACCGGATATTTCGGGCGGTTTGGCGGGTTGCCCCCGGATCAGAGCGCGGATGATTTGGCTTCGCTCTGTTTCGATACGGTACCATTGCAGCGGGACGTTCTGATCTATGGTGCGGCGGAACTGCAGCTTGAACTGGAAGCGCCCGACCCGCGACGGCAGCTCTGCCTGCGCCTGAACGATGTCGCGCCCGACGGCACCTCGGCCAGGATCATCTGGGCCCTTCGCAATCTGGCGCTGGACGACGATCTGGATGCACCGGCCGAGCCCCTGCCGCACGGCCCGCGGCGCCTCCGGGTCCGCTTTCCGACCATGGCGTACCGCCTGAAGGCCGGGCACCGGTTGCGGCTGGCCGTGTCGCAAAGCTACTGGCCGATGGTCTGGCCGTCCCCGGCGCTTGGCGGGGTCACATTTCTGGGCGGCTGCCTGAAACTGCCAGAACCGCAGCATGATCCCGATCCGTTGGCAGCCCGCCTGCCGGAAATCGAGGATCTTCCACCGGTCAAAACCTACACGGTCACGAAAGCGGCGAGGATCGAACGCCACCCCGCGCGGCTCGAGAACGGAGAAGTCCATTCGGGCTGGTATCAGCCCTTCACTTCGGTTCATTATGACCAGATTGATACGGGCTTCGGCTACGAAACCTCGGCCAAATTCCGGCTCAACCCCGACGACACTTTGTCGGCCCGGTGCACTTACCGGCATTCGATGACCTTCGAACGGACGGACGGAACAGCGGTTGTTACCTGCAAGGTTGACCTGGCCAGCGATGCCGACACCTACCGGGTGACCGCCAGTTTCAGTGCCGCATGGGATGATCAGATCGTGAAAACCCACGATTGGTCATTCGACATTGCCAGATCACGCGCGTGAACGTGTCTAACGCCAAACAGCTTTTGGCAATCAGTTACCTTCACTAGGCGTAAGCTGGTGTGTCTTCAGATAGTTGCGCACTACCGGGTCTATGTTACGGGAGTCGCGTGGGAAAATACCTGTCGCTTCAACGGCTTCCCGGGCGGATACGCTTTCGGGGATGCGCTTCCAGACCAACAACGATGAATATGGGGACAGGCGGGGCCGTGCCGCCACGCCTAGCACCTGCCCCTTGAGAAAATTGACCTGCTGCCGGTGTGGCGGAAACAGGACGGATTCGGAAATGAAACCGTCATCGGTAAAGGCCCGCTCCAATAGGTAGATCCGATTTCCGTGCAGGGCAACCAGCCCCGAATACCTGGTTTTTTGCTTGATGTTGCCATCCTCGCTTACAGCCCTTTCGTAGGTGTGGGACACGACATAGCCGTCCTGCTCTCTCAGCCAGATCAGCGACTTGAAAATCTGATCGGGCCAGGTCGGGGTCAGAAAGAAGGAATAATAAGAGCCGAGAAATCTCCGCAGGTGACGCGACTGGTTCTTGAATATATCCGAAAACATCGCGGCGGGCCCCGCCTGGGTGTCCGGCCGTTCATCGCCGAAGCGTTCAAGGAATGTCTGGTGATCCAGCATCAGTTCTTCTTCGCGGATCGCGAAATGACGTGCGATCCGGTGCAGGTTATGGACGGATGGCATGCCAAGCCCGTTGATATACCGGTTGAACTGCTGCCGGTTGATCCCGATGTCCCGGCACGCCTGCGCGAAGCTGCCGCGTCTGGCGCAAAGACTGCGGAGGTTTCTGGAAAAATCTGTTGCCATGGTGTCCGTTGTACTCATTCGTTCTCATAAGAGAGAACATCTGCATACAACAGCATATGTTCGCTTACTTGTAAATTGCAATGATTCGGTAAATAATTCCCGCGATGGGGTAGAGCTGCGCAGATGTCCAATCAACGACACATCATCGAAAACCAGTGGATCACGCTGCCGGACGGGCGTCGTCTTGCGTCACGGATCTGGCTACCCACCGGGCAAGGGCCATTTCCGGCGATCCTTGAATACCTGCCCTACCGCAAGCGCGACGGAACCGCCCCCCGTGATGAAACCACCCACCGGGTCTTTGCCGATGCCGGTTACGCCTGTCTGCGCGTCGACATCGCCGGCACCGGGGACAGCGAAGGCCGGTTCGACGACGAGTATTCCGAGCAGGAACTGAGCGACGGTGAAGACGTGATCACCTGGATCGCTGCGCAGGACTGGTGTGATGGCAATATCGGCATGATCGGCATTTCCTGGGGCGGCTTCAACGGGCTGCAGCTTGCCTATTGTCGTCCGCCCGCGCTCAAGGCCGTGGTGTCGGTGGCCTCGACCACCGACCGCTATGCCGACGACATCCATTACATGGGCGGATGCCTGCTCAGCGACAATGTGAACTGGGCCAGCCAGATGTTTGCCTATCTGTCACGCCCGGCCGATCCGCTACTGCGCCCCGACTGGCGTGAGGACTGGATCGAACGCATGGAGGGTCTGCCATTCCTTGCCTCTGACTGGCTGAAACACCCGACGCGGGACGAAATCTGGAAACACGGATCGGTTTGCGAGGACTGGGGGCGTATCACCGCCCCCGTACTGGCCATCACAGGCTGGGCCGATGCATATGTGAACACGCCGCAGGCACTGCTGGAAAACCTTGAATGCCAGGTAAAGGCGCTGGTCGGACCGTGGGAGCACCGCTATTCACATATTGCCAAACTCGACCCTTCCGATTTTCATTCAGAGGTGACGGGATGGTTCGACCGCTGGCTGAAGCTTGAAGAGAACGGGGCCGAGGACCTTCCCGATTACCGCACTTACATGCAGGAACATTTCAACCCCACTGCCCAGAACAAACCACGCCGGGGGCGCTGGATTGCCGAGCAAAAATGGCCGTCTCCCAACATCAACGAACAGCGCTTTTACCTTGCCGAAGGCAGGCTTACCGACGCCCCGACAACCGGAGAGCTCGCGATCTCAAGCCCTGCCCATATCGGACAGGAAAGCGGGTATTTCTGCCCCGGCATGCGGATCGAAAATGAACTGCCCGGGGATCAGGCGCGCGACGACGCGCTTTCCGCCTGCTTCGACCTGCCGCTTTCCGAACCGCTCGAACTGATGGGGCGTCCGCGACTGAAGATCGCGTTCAGCGCGGATCAGCCGGTGGCGCAGCTTGTTGCGCGGCTGTGTGACGTATCACCCGACGGGGTCTCTCAGCGCATTACCTACCGGCCTTTCAACCTGACCCATACCCGCAGCCACGAAGCGCCCGAGGCACTGGTGCCCGGCCAGGTTTACGAAGCCGAGATCGAGCTGAACGCCTGTGCGCACCGCCTGCGCGCGGGCCATGTGCTGCGGCTGGCGCTGTCAACGTCCTACTGGCCGATCGTCTGGCCCGCGCCCAGTCTGGCAACCGTCACCTTGCACAGCGATGCCTGCGCACTTCTGCTGCCAGTGCGCAAGACGCAGGAGGAACACAGCCCCTGCAACCCGGGCCCGGCCTTGACCTATCCGGTGCTCGAAACTGAGGAGTTGCGCGCGCAGGATGGCACGTCAAAAGCGCAGGTTATGGCGGACGGCAGAGTAGTTCTCGATACATTCGATGACTACGGCAAGACGCGCGACCCGTATCACGGTCTGATCGTGGGCAGCGATGTGCGCATGCATTATTCGATCCACCCCGACAATCCGGTCACGGCGACGTTCCGGGCGCGCTGGAACTTCACCTTCGAGCGCGACGGCTGGCAGGTTGCCATCGACACCGAAAACGAAATGACCTGCGATGAGGAAAACTTCTATCTCTACCGCAAACTCTGCGCCACCGAAGGCGGCGCGCAAACCGAAGTCCTGACCCGGGAATGGCGGGAAACCGTCCCCCGCGGGCTTCTTTAAAATCTACATAAGGGAGAACAGCATGAAACTCGAATGGATCAAGGCTCCGATGGGCCGGCGGAAATTTCTAAGGGGCGCAACCGCGCTCGGGGCAGCGTCGGTACTGCCCTCCGGCATGGCAGGCCGAGCGTTTGCCGCCGATGACGGCTCGCTCAGGGTGCGCACCTATGGGGATGCGCCCAACATGGATCCGGCCCATAGCGTCGGTGTCGTGGAAGAGGAAATTCACAGCTCAATCTACAGCAAGCTGGTGCAATACAAGCCAGGCCGGGAATGGGGCTGGCAGATGGATGCGGCGGCGATGATCGAACAGGTTGACGAAACCCATGTCAAGTTTGCCCTCCGCGATGATGTCGGTTTTACCAACGGCTTCGGCGCGATGACCGCCGAGGATGTCAAATTTTCGTTTGAACGGGTGATCGACCCGGCGCTTGAATCGCCGCTGAAACCCGATTTCGGGTCGCTGAGCCATGTGGACGTAACCGGCGAGCGTGAGGGCACCATCGTTCTGAACGAACCCTATGCGCCGCTTTTCCCGATCGCGCTGTGCTATTCGGTGGGCAATATCGTCTCGAAGGCCGCCGTGGAAGCGGCGGGCGGGCGCATTGGCAGCGATCCGGTGGCTGAAAGCGGTCCCTATTTGCGCGACAGCTGGAGCGCGAAGGAAAAGACCGTGCTCAAGCGCAACCCCGACTGGAAGGGCGAGGCCTCGGCTTGGGAGACGATCGAGGTTTATCCGATCGATGATGAAAACACCGCCGAAATCGCCTTTGAAGCCGGGGAACTTGACTTCACTCGTGTTTCCCTAGGCTCGGTCGAGCGTTACCGCGGCGGCGTGCCCAATGGCGGAAAGCTGCTAGAATACCCGTCGCTCTACTATGTCTGGCTGGGTATGAATCTGGATCACCCCAAACTTCAGAACCTGCAGTTGCGTCAGGCGATCCAGCATGCGATCGACGTGCCGATGCTGCTCGAGGCCTCCTATTTCGGCGCCGCCACGCCCTCGACCGGCATCATCGCACCGGGCCTGCCCGGAAACCGCCCGGAATCGTTGGTGCCGCCTGAGGCCAATCTTGAAAAGGCGATGGCGCTGATGTCTGAATCGGGTGAAAGCAATGTCACCCTGACCCTCGATATCCTGAACAAGACGACCTACACCACCATGGCACAGGTCATTCAGGCGCAGCTTGCGGCCATCGGCATCACGCTCGAAATCAACGTGCTGGAATCCGGGGCCTTCTGGGCCAGCGGCGACAACGAAGACCTGCAGCTTGTGCTCAACCGCTATTCCATGGCGGCCGATCCCTCCTATGCGACCGCCTGGTTCACCACGGAACAGGCCGGCATCTGGAACTGGGAACGCCTGCGCAATGAAGAGTTCGACAAACTCCATGTCCAGGCATCGCAGATCTCCGATCCGTCCGGTCGCGCAGGTCTCTATCAAAAGGCGCAGGACATCATGGAAGAAAGCGGCGCTTACCGCTTCATCACCCACGAAGCGACACCGGTGATCCACTCGGCCCGCGTGGCCCCGGCACTGCGGCCCGACGGGCTGCCGCTGCTGCGCTATTTCGGCAAAGCCTGATCTCTTGGCTTTGACGACCTTCCGGCCGGCGGCGCGGGCTGCCGGCCGAGCCTGATCGCCCAGAATCACGCTCGCAGAGGAGCCTCGCCGTCATGTTGAAATATGCCGTAAAAAGGTTCGCTTTGGCGGCGCTGATCCTGTTCGTGGCGGTGACCGCGATGTTCCTGATGATCCGGGCCGTGCCCGGCGATCCGGTGCAGATCATGCTGGGGCCCCGGGCGACGCCCGAGCTGCAGGCCGCACTGACCGCCAAGCTGGCCCTGGATCAGCCGATATGGAAGCAACTGCTGATCTTTTATGGCAACATGCTGCAGGGCGATCTGGGCATCGATGTGTTTTCCGAACGCCCTGTGACCGAGATTGTGTTCCAGCAGCTACCGCATACGCTGCAACTGATATTCGCGGCCATCCTCTGGTCGGCCCTGCTGGGTATCGGACTGGGTGCCTATGCGGCGGCCCATCCCAACACGCTGATCGACCGTTTTGCCGCCGCGCTGTCGGTTAGCTTCGTGGCGGCGCCCGCCTTCGTGGTGGCGCTCCTCTCGCTTCTGGTCTTCGCGGTGCAGCTGAAATGGTTTCCGGCCATCGGCGTGGGCGAAGGTCTTGGTGACAAACTCTATCACCTGGTACTTCCCGCCTTTGCCATCGGGCTCAGCTGGGTCGGCTACATCGCGCGGCTGGTACGCGCCTCGATGCTCGAAGTGATGGGCGAAAACCACATCCGCACCGCGCGCGCCTTCGGCTTAAGTGAAAATCGGATCGTCATGGTATACGCCCTGCGCATCGCCATCCTGCCGGTGGTCACCGTGATCGGTGTCGGCATCGGCTTCCTACTAAGCGCAGCGGTCTTCGCCGAGATTGTCTTTGCCCGGCCGGGCCTCGGCAAGCTTGTGATCGACAGCATCACCACCCGTAATTATCCGATCGTGATGGGCTCAGTTCTGGTCTCGACGGCACTCTTTGTCGTTTCCACCGCAATTGCCGACCTGGTCAACGCCTGGCTTGATCCACGCGCCCGGGATTCGGTCTGAGGAGGGGACGAGATGGCAAATTCCCGTTCCGAACTGGGCACGATCATCCGCGGCGTCGCCAGGGATCCGCTGGGCCTGTCCGGTCTGATCATCGTCGGCATGATCGTGCTGAGCGCCCTGCTTGCCTCCTGGATCACGCCCTACGACCCGGTCGCGATAAATATCAAGGACCGGATGCAGGGGCCGTCCCTCACGCATCTGCTGGGCACGGATCAATTGGGCCGCGACACGTTCAGCCGGGTGATCATGGGCGGTCAGGTTGCGCTCAAGGTGGCACTGCCGGCGGTCTTCGGTGCCATGGCGATCGGCCTCACACTGGGCATGCTTGCCGGATACGGCCCCAAATGGCTGGACAACTTTCTGATACTGATTTTCGACACGATCCGGTCGTTCCCAACGGTGATGTTCGCGCTGGCGGTGGTGGCGCTGGTCGGGCCAAGCCTACAGACCGTGGTCTTTGTGGTCATGGCCACCTCGATCCCGACCTATGGCCGGGTGGCGCGCACCCAGACGCTGACGCTGCGCAATTCCGAGTTCATTCTTGCCGAACGCTCGATGGGTGCCAGCATGGCCCGCATTCTGGGCGTTCACATGCTGCCCAATATCATCGGCGTTCTGGCGGTGCTGGCGGCAATGGACATCCCCACCGTGATCGCGCTGGAGGCGGGGCTTTCATTCCTGGGTCTTGGTGTCAAACCCCCAACCCCCAGCTGGGGTGCGCTCCTTAAAGACGGCTACGCCCTCATCCGGCAAACCCCCTGGCTCGTTGTGGGGGGTGGCCTGCCGATCATCTTCGCCACGCTTGGGTTCACCTTCCTTGGCGAAAGCCTGCGCGATGTGATCGACCCCAAACTAAGGAAGAACAGATGACCGAGACACTTCTCGAAATCGACAACCTCAGCGTCGTTTATGAAACCTCTCGCGGAGACCTCAAGGCGCTTCGGGACATCACCTTCGACATCCGCAGGGGCGAGATCGTCGGCATCGTCGGCGAAAGCGGCTGCGGCAAGTCGACCCTGATCTCATCAATCCTGCGCCTGACCGCCCCCAATATGCGGTTCCGTAACGGCGAGGTCCGGTTCAAGGGCGACAACCTGCTCATGGCGTCGAACCGGCAGATGCGCGATCTGCGCGGCTCGGATATCTCCATCGTCTTTCAGGATCCGATGCAGACCCATAACCCGGTGATTTCGATTGGTCAGCAGATGGTGGATATCCAACACCGCTCCAGTGCATCGGTGCGGGAAAAAAGGGCGCGGGCCGCGAAAATGCTTGGTTTTGTGGGCATTCCCGATCCCGAAGCACGCCTCAACCAGTTCCCGCACGAGTTTTCCGGTGGCATGCGCCAGCGGATCGCCATCGCCATGGCGCTGATGAGCGAACCGGACCTGCTGATCGCCGATGAGCCGACAACCGCGCTCGATGCCACGCTCGAGGTACAGATCATCGAACGGCTTCAGGAACTCCAGCGTGAAATGCATTGCGCGATCCTCTTCATCTCGCACCATCTGGGCGTGATCGCCGAGCTTTGCGACCGCGTGGTGGTGATGTATGCGGGCGCGGTCGTGGAAAGCGGCGACGTGCGCGAAATCTTCCACAATCCCAAACATCCCTATACTCGCCGCCTGATCGAATGCGACCCGGGTCACTTCAAGGAGCGTGCTCGCGTGCTGCCCACCATCCCTGGCGAAGTGCCCGATCTCGCTGACCTGCCAGGCGGCTGCATCTTCCGGGACCGTTGCGACCGGGCGATGCCGCGCTGCGCCTCCGATGTGCCGCCGCTTGAAACGCTGAAGGAAGGCCACCGCGCCGCCTGCTGGCTGAACCACGAGGAAGTCCCGGCATGAGCCTGTTGAGCGTCGAAAATCTCAAGACCAGCTTCGGCTCGGTAAACGTGCTGGCCGGGGTCAGTTTCAAGGTGAAACCGGGCGAAACCTATGCGCTTGTCGGCGAAAGCGGCTCGGGCAAGACCACGGTGATCCGCGCCATCGCCGGGCTCGCGCCCGCGCAGGAAGGGTCGGTCAAATTTGCGGGTCAGGAAATCCGCGGCTTGCCCGAACGCGCGCTCAGGCCACTGCGCAAGGACATCTCGATGATGTTTCAGGATCCGGTCGGCAGCCTCAGCCCGCGCCTGACCATTGGCAGCCTGATCACCGAACCCTACCGCATTCAGGGCATGAAGGAACGCGACCTTGACGCCGAGGCGCGGCGGCTATTGCAGATGGTGAACCTGCCCGCGCATTTCGTCGACCGCTATCCTTATCAATTGTCGGGCGGTCAGGCGCGGCGTGTGGGCGTAGCGCGCGCACTGGCGCTGGAGCCCAAGCTGATCCTCGCAGATGAGCCCACCGCCGGTCTCGACGTGTCGGTGCAGGGCGAGCTTTTGAACCTGCTCAACGACCTGCGCGAGCGGCTGGGCCTGGCGATGGTAATCATTACCCACAACCTCAATGTCGTGCGTCATGTCGCTGATCGGATGGGAATCCTCTATCTGGGGCGTCTGGTCGAGGAAGGCACCACCCATGACATTTTCGAAACGCCCCGCCACCCCTATACCCGCTGCCTGCTCAGCGCGAACCCGGAACCGGACCCCGATGCCCGTCTGAACCGGATCGCGCTCAAGGGCGAACCACCAAGCCTGCTGAACCGCCCGGCCGGGTGCGAATTCCGCGAACGCTGCCCGTTTGCGCAGGAAATCTGCGTTCAGATACCACAATGGGAGGTTCAGGATGGCCATGGTCTGCGCTGTATTGCGCCTCTGACGCCCGAGGTGACGGCATGATGCTCACAGACGATATGAAACCAGACACCGCTGATGTCCTAAACGAGATAGAAATCATCGAGCATGTCTGGATCGAGATGTCCGACGGCGTGCGCCTCTCGGCCAAGATGTGGCTGCCGGTGAACGCCAGCAGCAATCCTGTTCCAGCCATTCTGGAAATCATTCCCTACCGTAAGCGGGATTCCTACGCGATGCGGGATCATCAAAATCATGCATGGCTTGCCGCGCGCGGATATGCATGCATCCGCCCGGACATGCGCGGGCATGGGGATTCCGAAGGTATCATGCTGGATGAATATTCCCCTCAAGAACAGCAAGATACGGTCGAGGTGATCGACTGGTTGTCCCGGCAGCTCTGGTGCTGCGGGAATGTCGGAATGATGGGGCTGTCTTGGGGCGGCATCGCCAGCATGCAGGCGGCCACGCATCAGCCGCCCGCTCTCAAGGCCATCATACCGGTCGGCGCCTCGGTCGACCGCTATTATGATGATGCCGGCTATCTGCTGGGCGGCTATCCCGGTCAGGGGCTGGGATGGGGCGGGGTCATGTTCGGTTATTGCATCCGGCCGCCCGATCCGGCGGTTGTCGGCGATGCCTGGCGCGACATGTGGCTTGAACGGCTGGAAAACACACCGATGTTCGCCGAGAAATGGCTGACCCATCAGTTACGCGACGACACCTGGAAACTAGGGTCCGTCTGCGAGGACTACGACAAGATCAAGGTGCCGGTCTTGGGCGTCAGCGGCTGGAACGACTGCTGGCCCAACACCATGATCCGTCTGCTTGAGAATATAGATACGCCGTGTCGCGCCGTGTCCGGTGCGTGGGCACATGTCTTTCCCAATCTCGGCGGACCTGAACCAATGGCAGGGTTCCTGCAACTGGCACAGGAATGGTTTGACCACTGGCTGAAGGGCATCGACAACGGGGTGATGGAGGCTCCCGCCTTTCTGGCCTACCTGCAGGACAGCCACATGCCCGACCCCAACCCCAGTGACCGACCGGGCCGCTGGGTTGCAGAGCCGGGCTGGCCGAGTGAGAATGTCTCGCAGAAACGTTTCGCGCTGAAACCCGGTACGCTCCTGGACACGGATTGCGCGGGCAACGGCACGGCAACGGTCCGCTCCCCGGTGACACTGGGCCTCGCGACCGGGGAATATATGCCCGTTTCAGGCGTGGCAGAACTGCCCCAGGACCAAAGCTCCGACGACGCCCGAGCCACCTGTTTCGATACCGGCCCACTCGATGCCCCGCTCGATCTGCTCGGCACGCCCCGCGCGCATCTACGCCTGTCCAGCGACCGCCCCTGCGGCCTGATCGCCGCGCGGCTCTGCGATGTGGCTCCTGATGGCGCCTCAACCCTGATCAGCTATGGCATCCTCAACCTCAGACAGCGCCAGGGGCGCGAGGTCCTGGCCGAGGTAACGCCCGGCGAGGTCATGGACGTGATCGTCCGGCTCAACGACACCGGCTGGTCGCTGAAACCGGGCCATCGGCTGCGTCTTGCCCTGTCCAGCCAGCTCTGGCCGATGGCTTGGCCGGTGGCTGAAGAGGCCACGCTCTGCCTTGATCTGTCGGGCTGCCGGCTCGAGCTGCCGGTTCGAAACTCCATCGCCGTCAAAGAAGTGGTAACACCTTTCGGCCCTCCCGTTGCCGCTGATCCGCCCGCGCATGACATCATCACACCGGCAAAAGGAACACGGCACATCAGCCGCAATGTCGAAACCGGCGAGGTCACCTATGACGTCGAATTCGACGGCGGCGCCTTCCGGCTGAGCGAGATCGATCTGACCTACGGGTCACGCAATTCGCAGCACTACAGGATCACCGATGGCGACCCTCTGTCGGCCTGTATCGAATATAAGGCGGATTTCAGCTTTGCCCGCGACAGATGGAATATCCGGACCGAAAGCGACCTGGTGGTCACCTGCGATGCGTCAAATTTCATCCTAAAGGGCCGGATATCCGCCTATGAGGACGGCAACCGTATTTTCACCCGTGACTGGAACATCGACATTCCCAGAACAGTGTTCTGAAGCGACGAAGGAGCAACAGATGTCTCACAAGCTCTATGTCAATGGCCATATTCTGACGATGGACGCCGCCGATACGACCCCCGACGCCGTGCTGACGGATGGTGAGACCATCGCCGCCGTCGGCCCCGAGGCCGATCTGCGGCAACGGATGCCCGCGTCGACAGAGATGGTTGACCTGCAGGGCCGAACGATGCTTCCGGCCTTCATCGACCCCCATGGGCATTTTCCCGATCCGGGCTTCATCCGGCTATACCGTGTCGACCTCAGCACCGATCCAGGCCAGGCCCGACCCTGCATGGACCAGATCCTGCATAAGCTGTCCGACCGCGCGGCGAAGACGGATGAAGGCGAATGGGTCTTCGGCGTCGGGCTGGACAATACCGCCCTCGCCGAGGGCCGCATGCCCACCCGTCAGGAACTAGACGGCGTTTCGCTCAGGCATCCGGTCTGGGTCACGCATGCCTCCGGTCATAACGGCGTGGCCAACTCCCTGGCGCTGGAACGCCACGAGGTCGACCGCACCACGCCCGATCCCCTTGGCGGGCGGTTCGGCCGCGATCCCGAAACCGGTGCCCTGACCGGCCTGATCGAAGGCATCTCGGCCATGGGCGTGCTGGGCGATGCCGATTTCCAGATCGACCGGGCGCGCTTCTGGCAGGGGTTCAACGCCTGCCGTGACGAATATCTCGCATATGGCGTAACCTATGCCCAAAACGCCTGGACAAGCCGCACGATGCTCGACCATTTCGCGTCCCTGTCCGCGAATACGGACCCCGGTTTCGACCTCGTGCTCCTGCCCGCCGGAGAGTTGGAGCCCGCATTGAGCAATGGCCCTGACGCCCTGAACTGGCCCGGCAACCCGCATGTCACCCTCGGACCGCGGAAGCTTTTTACCGATGGGGCGTTCCAGTTGCAAACCGCCTTGTTGAGTACGCCCTATCACAAGCTTCTCGATCCGGCGTTTCCCTGCGGCATGTCCTATGTGTCCGAGAAGGACCACCGCAGCGAGGTCAGGAAACTGCACGATCTGGGCCACCAGATCCATTGCCATTGTAACGGGGACGGTGCCGCCGACATGTTCATTTCCGCGGTTGCCGACGCCCTGTCCGCCACCCCGCGCAACGATCACCGGCACACCATCATCCACGGGCAGACCCTGCGCGACGACCAACTTCAGCGCATGGCAGATCTGGGCATCACCGTCAGTTTCTTCTCGGCCCATGTTCATTTCTGGGGGGATCGCCACTATGACACGTTCCTCGGTCCCAAACGGGCCGAACGCATCTCTCCGGCGGCGTCAGCCGCGCGCCACGGTGTCCGGTACACCATCCACAACGATGCACCGGTCACACCAACCCGCCCCATCCATCTGGCCCATAGCGCGGTGAACCGTGTGACAGCTAGCGGGCGGCTTCTGGGCGCCAACGAAAGGATCAGCGTGCTCTCAGCTCTGCGGGCACAGACCGCAGATGCTGCCTGGCAGGTGTTTCAAGAGCACAAACGCGGTTCAATCGAGCCGGGCAAGCTCGCGGATTTCGCCATTCTCGATCGGAACCCCCTGGAAAATCCGGACCAGCTTGCCGGGGTCTCTGTTGCCGAGACGATCCGGCGCGGCAGATCCGCCTGGCGAGCATGAGATAGGGTCCCATGTTGGCTGAAGTAGACCCCAGTAGTCTCGGTCATCAATGGTTTTCAAAAAGGGGACTAAAGGCCGACTGTTGTTGTTGCTGTTGTCCGTTCAGATGTACACTGAAAATGCGGTGGATTCCGCATGTGCGTCCGTTGCGCATCGAGTTTCTATGAAGTGCCTGTGTTCTGGCACTACTTGCACGAGTGATGGGGTCGCTCTGTGGCTATGAAGGCCTTAGCGGGGAGTAGGGGTTTGGTAGGCTGGAGGGGTAAGTTTTTATTAACTCTGCAACTAAGTTTTGCTTCAGCCTCAAAACTCGAATTATTCGGCGGGAGCAAAGAGGATTCAAACCA
>Ga0255771_1002117_pt1 | contig 20322 bp, 6 predicted proteins | sample 011ome_19_FD_179969 | JGI IMG/M metagenome (GOLD analysis project Ga0255771, IMG submission 179969) | Coastal salt marsh microbial communities from the Groves Creek Marsh, Skidaway Island, Georgia - 011510BT metaG (version 2) | ecosystem: Environmental > Aquatic > Marine > Intertidal zone > Salt...
CCTCCGAAAAATTTAGAATCGAATCCCCATTGCTGTACAGTTCTGTCCGCAAATTCTCCGCAAACCAGCACTGCTCGCCAATCTGAACTGTAGCGTAATTGTGGCCGTGGTAACTCACAGGGTCGCCACAGGTAAACATCGCTGGACAATCTGTACCAAAGCTCGAAAGCAACTGCATCAAGTCGTTCACGCCGATGACACCGTCTCCGTCGAGGTCGTCTTGGCACGTTTCGATGATTGCGCACTGCGACGCTTCGAAATCCCAGTACATCCCTTCACCGCAACATCCCGGCCCAGGACAACACGTGTAGTCACAAGCTTCGCCCGCGCATTCGGCCAATGCATTGTAGTTGCATGCCTCTGGCTCCATGCAGCCCGATGGAATGCAGCTGCCATCGTCGCTCATCGCCTCTGCGTCGAAGTTGCAAGCGGAGGGGTCGGTGCAGCCAGGTACTGGTGCAGGTGCGTTGTAAAGAGCTAGAATTTCTTCCTCCGTGAGGGCACGGTTCCATACAGCGACATCATCTATGGCACCACTCCACGCGTTTCCGGGACCACTGCAGGGTTCTCCTCCGATACAATCTTCTACATAGCGTGCTCCAATACTGAGGACGGATCCAGAGGCATTGAACGGCTCATCGAATTCGACCGAATTGACCCAATCGCCGTTAATGAAAAAGTCTACTTGGTTTCCTTCCGAGATAGCGATGAGGTGAATCCAAGTTTCCACTTCGAGAGGCCAACCTGCAGAGGATTGCTGGACTGAGCATCCTGCAGCATTGGATTTTTCCCAGGCCAAAAGGTCATCATTTCCGGTTGGAGCATCCGCAAATCCAATGGCAAAATCGGCAAATGCGCAAGGATTATGCTCGGTTCCTTGACCTATTAGTTGTGCGCCGATTGGCGGCGTGCTGTTCGGGTCAGAAGTGTATGTGTACCCTCCAAAATCGTGCATAAACCATAGGCTAATGGAGAGGTTTGAAAAAGGAAGTGACACTCCGCGCAAGTGGCTTCCTTCACCGTCGAAGTTGAAGGCAGACAATGGGGTGCCGTATCGATTAGCAGTCAGCACCGCTCCATGTGATTCGCAATGATACCCATTCCCACTCTCATCATTGGCATTCCCGTTGAAAGGATACCACGCTACCAACCCCTCGGTCGGCACGTAATCAGGAACTTGGGCATGCGCAACGAGCGTCACCGCCCCAAAAAGGAGGAGAAACAAGCGATTCATTTGGCAATGGTTTAACTCGAAAATACGAATAATCCGAGGGATGCGCGCACTTGACCATACAACTAGCTTAATTTGAGGCCATTCAATTTCAACAAATGAACCAGTTCGTCTTTTTCCTATCATTTGCTTGCCTGTTCGCGGCCGGCGCTCAAGCCCAAAGCCCAGACGGGATGCCCGTTCATTTCCCACCGGCCTACCTCAACACCGCTTTTCACGCAGACCAAATTCCGCTCACTACCGTTCAGAAAACAAACGGGAGCGATGTGCACATCGAAGCGGAAGTTGTCGAAGCCATCAGCTTCGAAAAAGAAGGCCGCATTCGAACACATTTGATGCTCATCGATGATGCGGGCGCAGCGTGGACAGTGGAACTCGACGGGGGGATTCTTCACGATCGCGGAAGCCACCGTACCGACGAGATGTATCTGAATCCGGGAGCGAAAGGCACGTTTTACCTGCAAGAGCTCGGGGGCGGATTGTGGAAGCCGGCGTTTGGTGCGCAGTCCTTTGAGGCCGCGGAACGCGCGGAGGCCAAGTGGATGGGGTTGTCGCGTACGAACCTTTCGCTCAGCACAGATTGGTCCGCCGGCAATGCCGACCAATTTTTGACCATCACCGGATCCGGATTCGGAGCCGCCCAAGGCAACGGCTACGTCACTTTCGCGAACGGCGATGACAACTATTACGACGCTGCAGCCGCCGCCTCGTTCAACTACACAGAGTGGACCAACAACAGCATCACGGTGGAAGTGCCCTCGGCATTTTCAAACCGTGTCCGCGTGATGACCGCAAGCGGCGATCTGCTCGAAAGCACCGACTCCTTGCGCATCGGATACAACCTCGGGGCGCAACCCGGGAGCCACTATGGAAGCACACACATGAACAACCAAAGCGAGGGCGGCCACTTGTTCTATGTGAATGAGGCGATTTTCAACGACCCAGAACGCATGGATGCGGTCGAGCGCACGTTGGAAGATTTTGTGTGCAAGACGGGGGTCAACTTCCGATTGGCCCCGGAGCCCACGAGCCTGGGTTGGGATTTGGGCGATGGCCAAAATACGATCTCATTCGATTCGCCGTCCAATCCATTGTCCGCCGGAACTGTTGGCTATTGCAACACCTCTTGGTGGAGTTGCATCCTCGGCGACATCACCTTTTACGTGGTAGGACAAATCGACGTGGTGCTCAACAGCAACTTTGATTACGACTACAGCACGGGGCCTGTCGGTCCCGGGCAAGCCAAATTCGCCTATGTCTTGATGCACGAACTCGGGCACGCCATGCGGCTCGGGCACGTCAACGAGTGGGGCGAATCCATGTACCCCAGCGTCACCGACCAACCCTCGAACCAATGGTGCGAACGCGACACGATTTCGACCAACGACCGCATCGGCGTCTCGCTCGCCGTCGAGCGCGCATCGACTTTCACCTTCAACGCGTGTGGCATCTCGGCCATGGAGCCGCTTGAAGTGGATTGCGAACCCGTCGTGGATGTGGCGGGTTCGGTAGCTCCACTTAACGAGGTCCTGCCCTACCCCAATCCGTTCGTCGAATCCCTGTGGATTCCGGGATTCGGAGCGTCGCACACGGTTGACGTCTTCTCTTCGAGTGGTCAGCTCGTGCAGCGTTTGAGTGTGCCACGCGACGGCATGCGTTGGGATACGGCATCGTTGCGCGACGGGCTGTACATCTTGGATTGCGCAGATTGCGCCGCGCCTTGGCGGGTGCCTGCTGTAAAACACACGGGCTGGTAAAGCGGGAGCTTCGCTCACCAACGCATCGGCACCTCCATCAACAAGAAGCGCGCGTCCTCGCTCGCGGCAATCTCCACCGCATCGGTATCCCAAACCCCGAGTCCGTCGCGGCGACTCAGTGTGCGGCCGTCGATGGTGACCTCCCCCTCGAGGACAAAGGCGTACACGCCTTGGCCGGCGCCGTGCAATTGGTACGAGTCGGTGTGGCCCGCGTCCCAGGAACTGAGGTGGAACCAAGCGTTTTGGTGCATCCGTACACCGTCAGCACCGTCCGGACTCACGACGGTCAGGAAGCCGTTGCGCTCAGCGGCGCGGTCAAACGATTCCTGGTCGTAACGCGGAGCGATGTCCCGCTCGTTCGGAAACACCCAAATCTGGAGGAAGCGCACCGCATCGGAAGAGCTATTGTTCTTTTCGGAGTGCATCACACCGGTGCCGGCTGACATGATTTGGACGTCGCCGCTGCGGATTACCGCGGTATTCCCCATGTTGTCCTGGTGCTGCAAATCGCCTTCAAGCGGAATGCTCACAATCTCCATATTGTCGTGCGGGTGGGTGCCAAAACCGCCACCGCCCGCGACATAATCGTCATTCAAGACACGCAATGCACCGAAATGCATGCGCTCGGGGTTGTGCCAATTGGCAAAGCTGAACGAATGGTACGTGTCGAGCCAACCGTGGTTGGCATGGCCGCGCGTATCGGCGGCGTGGTAAACGTATTGCGCGTCGGGGGACATGGCGAAAAATTCAGGCAGGCGGGTAAAAGAAACGCCGGCGCTGCCGACTGCAATGAGCGCAATCGGAATCAACCGGCGGAATGAAAAAATCGGCTTCACAACTGACGATGGGAGCCGTCGCAAAACGGCGGGGTTTGTGTCATCTTGCAGGTGCACATGGCCGCCTTGCGGGTGGCATCGGCTTCGAAAACCTTCGGCGCGAGGCCGGTCCCGCGGTGGGCGCCGTTGCACCAAGGTTGGTTATCCGACTTGCCGCACGAACACCACGCGTACGTCTTGCCGGCTTCGAGGTCTTCCATTTGTGGGGCGTTGCCCGCTGGGATTGGCTTTTCCATCGTCAAAGTGTTTACTTCAATTACAACAATTCCAAGTGGATGTTCACTGTAAACTCATCCAAAATCACGTTGTCGCCGAGGTTGTCGAAGAACGAATCCGAACCATAGCGAACGTCGAACTTCGAGCGATCGATGACGAGGGTAGGCTCAAACGAGCAACCCCAATACCGCCCAGCTCACCGCCAAAAACAAGAACACCAAGCCTGCAGCTGCATGAATGAACAACCGCATCCGCTCGAGTTCCAGGGCTTCGATTTGCTTCAATTCAGCGCGCGCCAAATCTCGGAACGCATCACGCTGGGTATCACGCACGGCATCACGCGCCTGGCGTGTCAGCGCATACAAAGAGGCACGGCATGCATCAATGCGCACTTGAAACGGATCACGCTCTGAGAGCAGAGCCCAGCGGAGCGCGTTCCATACATACCGTAAGCGTTTTGTAACGGACATACCCATTGAACGGGTACGTCGCAGAAAAGGTTACAAACGTTATTTCTTATTCGTGCGGCTGCCTCCCCACTGCTTGAAGTGCCACTTTTTGCCTTTCGCATCGCGCTCAGGCGCAGTTTTTTCGGATTCCCAAGCGGGCACGTCACGCTCGACATACCGCACCCGTGTTACGTCTTTGCCCTCAAAATCGATCATCGCCTGGACAGCCATTTTGTTGTAATCGTTCAACCGCTGAGCTACGGTTTGCGAAACCATGCGCCGCATCGCAGGGTCGCCGTTCAAAAAAGCCTTCCAAGCGTCGAGCTCTTCATTGGCCATGCCTTGGTTTTTCGCGATTTTGACACTCTTGTCGATCGCCAACTCAATGGCTTCCGGAGTCAACTCATGGATGACGACATCATCAAAACCGGGCTTGGACCAAACAATTTCCTCAGCTTGCATGGTAATCGGGCGAGGGATCATGCCGGTCTGCATCGCATCGGCAATGTTCAGTTCACCTTGGCGCTTGGACCACAACAACAGCATGTCCTTCAACTGGTCGGTACGCGTGGACTGATCCTCGACTCGCGATTGCAAATCCGCAAACAGTTCCGATCCCGAATTGGGCATGCCCACTGCACAATTGACCACATTCTTGAAGGGGTTCAATCCATCTTCCCAGGCCATGCCCACGAACCGCTCCAAATCCTTGATGGTCATTTTATCCGGTGCAATGGCCATCGCATTTCCATCGCTCAAGCCACTGGCAACGATGTAATCGCCGGCGTGCACCGCTCCGATCACACGCACGGGAACTTGGCCCATGAAAGCCGTCTTCTCATATCGGAACTCATCGCCTTTTGGCATGTTGCCCAATACGATGGGCTGCGTGGAAATGACGAGCACCTTTTCCGCATCATACGTATCCAAACTGATGGATCCGTTCTTCACCCCCACCACTTGGCCGGGCTCAAAATCCGCCGAAGGATTGGCTTTCGGAAGCCATTCCGCATAATCCGCAGATCCCGACTGGTAAGTGACTCCCACTTTATAGTGATTGGATGCATTGGTAGATTCCAAACCGTCGCTTCCGAGTTGCTCCATATCATTATAGGTCGCATTCAAAAAGTTGGTTTTGTCGGTTTCGACATCCGTCAGGTTGCTCGAGGCCTCCACGTTGCCTGAAATGGCTGAGGCCAAGTTCAAAATAGCCGGCGCGAGATCCGCGAGTGCGCCGCCAAGGGTCGATGGAATCGGGATGGTTTGACACACAAAAGGCACCGGGAAGAACCCGTAAATCACAATGCCTGCGCACGTGGTCGTCGTCGCTGCCGATGCCGCGATGTCAGCAATGGCAATGGCGAGATCGATGCCGGCGTTGGCTGTAGCGATTTTCGCCGATGTTACCCCCTCTTGCGCATTCTGAATCTCCTGATTCAGCATCATCATCTCGATGTTGTAATCGCCGTTGTTCAAGAGCTCATTGGTGCTGTTTTGCAGCACTTGGCCACTCGAAACTTGCGCTTTCTCCCCTTCAATTCGGCCGACTTGCGCACCTGAACTGTTGTTGAAAGACATGAATTGATTCGCGTTTCCGGGCAAATTGCTGCCCACACGAATTTTCACGCCGCCCTGCTTGGAGTTGGTCGAGCTGTTTCGGAAGCGCGCAACGTAACCCGTCTGTGCGGTCACATTCAATTGGTCGCTCGCATCCAATCGGCGCATCGATGACGCCCCGGTGACGGTGAGGCCACGCTCGAAGCTCGGGGTGCCGGTCACGGTCGTTGTTCCGTTGATTCGCAACTGGGCTGAAGACGTGACGGCGCCTTGGGTGGTGTTGTTGCCGACAAAGTAGGCAATGCCATCAATCCGCAGGCCTGCATCCAAGTCGGCTGAACCCGTGGTGGAGAAATCACCACCGACCGCAAGGTTTCCGCCAACGGACGTCTGACCCGCCATTTCCATGGACTGCGACTGAAATTGGTTTGTCAGCATCACGTCGCCATTTGAACCCGAAACCGTGAAAACCGTATCGGTGTTGAACACTTTATTCGTGCTCCCTTTGACCAGCGTCAAATCGCCTCCCGTTGCGAAGGCGCGCGCAAACGAACCCGCTCCGTAAACATTGAGGTCCAGTCCCGTGCTCGCTTTGCCACCGACGTCCAAATCACCGGTGAGGGCCATGCTTGTGGTCTCAATGCCGCCATTGGCAAAGGTGACTCCTTCGATGGTGCACGTGCCGTCAATGGTGAAATTCCCGCCAATGAGCAGGTCGCGAGCAATGGTCAAATCGCCCGAGCCTCCGATGGATGTATTACCGGAAGTGACGCTCGCTACGAATTTGTCCGAATTGACCCGGAAATTCCCCAATACGTTCGCCGAGGCATTCAAATCGAAGAGGCTGTCCACACGCAGCTGGTCCAGCACGGACAAGCCGTTCATGTTCAATCGTCCAAATGTCCCCGTGCCGTCGATGTCGATGCTCCCTTCTGTGGTGATGCGGCCGAGCACATCCGTATTTCCGGTTGCTGCTGTAATACTGAACACCTCAGTGTCATTCATTTCACCGCTGCCATCTTCACCTTGATGTACATTGAACTCCCCCCGGGCTGTGAGGGTATTCTTAATCTTCGTCTGACCGTCAACGGTCAAGGGGCCTTCAAATTCGGCATCACCTCCGACCTCCATGTCGCTTTCCAATTGCAAATCAGAGGTCTTCACCCCGCCATTGCTGATGGTGTTCCCGAGGATGTCCGCAGCCCCCTCGATGTTGATGTCACCGTTTATGGTCAGGTAACGATTCATGTCCACTTTGCGCTCAAACGTCGCTGGACCATCCACCACCAGGGTGCCGTTGTTGACCACGCTCGTTTCGAGGGTCACATTTTTCGAAGCGCCAGTAAGCGATCCATCATCCAAGTCCTCTGACATCAAGCGGTAGAGGCGTTCGAGCGAGTCGTTGGTGTACTGGACATTGAACGGATTAATGTCGATGGCCATGAGACCGGTCGGATCCAAATTCACCACCAATCGGTCGCGCAGCGGCATTTCTTCGATGTCGTCACAGATGCCATCGCCGTTCACATCCGACAGGCAGTTGCCGTCGCAATCTTTACCAAATTCGGGACCGTCCCCGCCGCAAACACCGCAATCATCGAGCACATTGCCCTCGCAATCGCAGAACCCCGCGATGCTGGCCGTGCAACCGCAATCCGCGAGCGGACCCGGCCCGTTGCATACCCCACAGGCATCGACCACGCCGTCGCAGTTGTCCAATGTATTGCCATCGGCATCCAAATCGCAAATGCCGTCGTTGTCGTCATCCTGCACACAACGGCCACCGCAAACGCCAATGACATCCGCCACGTTTCCGAAGCAATCGCAGTCTCCAGGTGGAATACCGGATCCGTTGCAGATGCCGCAGTCATCCAACTCCCCAATGCACGTATCCACATCATCGCAAATGCCGTCCTCGTCTGCATCGGTGGTGCACGATCCTCCGCATACACCTGCCGCATCCAACTCGTTGCCATCGCAATCACACTTTCCTTCCGAAGGGCCGCTCCCGCCACAAACGCCACACTCATCAACAACGCCAACGCAACCATCCGCGCCACCGTCATCGCAAATTCCATCGCCGTCTGCATCGGTGAGGCAAGTTCCCCCGCACACGCCAATCGCATCAAACGTTCCGTCGCACAAATCAATCACGTTGCCGTCTATGTCGACATCGCATATGCCGTCCGTGTCTGCGTCGGTCACACACCGACCTCCACAATCGCCCAAAGCATCGGTCGTGTTGCCAAAGCAATCGCAATCGCCGGCAGGTATTCCGCTTCCGTCGCATACGCCGCATTCATCGATCACACCGCTTCCGGTGGTGCACAAATCTTCGGCGATGCCGTCTCCATTCGTATCGTGATCGCAAATGCCATCTCCGTCGACATCGGTTGTGCACGTTCCCCCGCACACATTGGTCACGTCGCGTGTCATGCAGGCCGTCGGATCACTTTCGGTTGCGTTCGCATTGTAATTGCATGCTGTGGCATCCGTGCATCCTGAAATTTCATATTCATCGCACGTACCGTCACTATCGGCATCATTCAGGCAATCGCCGTTGCAATCGTATCCGGGATTCGGATAAACATCACAGTCACAAGCCCCATCCGGAACCCCTGACCCCCCGCAAACACCACAGATATCGGCCGTCAAGCACGCTGCAGGATCGCTCTCTGTAGCGTTGGCGTCGTAATTGCACGCTGTGGCATCCGTACAACCCAGGATTTCATCGTCATCGCACACGCCATCGGTATCCACGTCCGCAGTGCATTCGCCACCGCATTCACCCAACGCATCCGGATATTCACAACCGGTATTGTATCCGTCAGATATGGCTTGCCCTTCGAAATTGCAAGCATTGGTATCCGTGCAATTGTCGTCGCTGTCGCAAATGCCATCCTCATCGACATCCGTCCCGCTTCCACCGCATACTCCGCAGGCATCTTGCTCGTTATTGGGATCATTTGGGCACGGGTCGATGCCGTTGTCATCACAAATACCGTCGTTATCTGCATCCGCAGTGCACGTCCCGCCGCATACACCCAACGCGTCCTTCGTGTTGCCACTGCAATCGCACGGGCCGTCGGGGTCGATATCGCCATTGAGGCATTGCTCGCACTTCGAATCATCCGGGAAGATGCAACTTCCGTCATACGTATTGGCCGCTGCATTGTAATTGCAGGCCTCGTCATAGATGCAGCCCTTGACGACATCTCCCGGGCAAATGGTGCCGCAAGCACAATTGGCCGTCGTCGTTTTCGTCGCGTCGAACGGACAGACGTCACCCGCGACGTTCGAATACATCGAGGACGGCGATGTCGTCGCGCAACACGCAATGTTGGTCAAAGTATCATCCACTCCAAATCCATCCCCGTCAATATCCAAATAAAAGGTATTGGGCGTGGAACACGTGTCCGAAACGCATTGGCCTGAAGCGGCGAAAAATGCGAAAACGCTTGCGATCGTAAGTAAAATCCTTTTCATGATTACAGACGTTTTTGAGGAGTTGAAACAGGTTGACTTTCAGACGACAAGCGATCGCGAATTTCTCCGAGGGTCGCGGGACGGGTCATCTCAATGCCTTTGTATTTGGCCAATTCCTTCATGGCATCCTGGTTGTACCCATTGATTCGATTCTGAAGGCCGGTCAAAAAGACGCTCCGGATGGACGCATCGGTTTCCAAGGTTTCGATGAAAGCCTCCATTTCTGGGCTCATGTCTGAATCCTTCATGATTTCCAAGGCTTCAGCAAAGGAGGTTTCCATCGCCTCATCCGTGAGCTTGTGCACAATCATGTCCTCGGTACCGGGAACGTTCCAAACGATGTCTCCTGCGTGGGGTTTGATCGGGTTCGGCGGAGGTTCCGGTGCGAGCTGTTCCGCGCCGATCAGCGGGGGAAGCAAACCGGCCAATTGCAAGTCGCCTGTCGTCGGCTGCTCGCCTTTGACAAACGCCATGGCCACTTTTTTCATCGCCTCGGTTTCTGATTCCATTCGCTCGACTCGAGACTCCATGTTCTGCGCCGTTTGGGTCAACGCTGTATTCAACCCCACCGCGACGTTAACGGTATTGAACGCACCGTATCCAGATTCCCAAGCAACGCCCACCAATCGACTGAAATGACTTCCCTCCAATTCGCCGGGAGCAACCGCCACACCGAATCCATCGGAACGCCCACTCGCCAAGATGTAGTCCCCGGAGCGCACCGTCCCGCGGACATGCACGGGCACCTGACCGAGGAATGCCGCCTTCTCGTAACGCCACGTATCTTCCGGCATATTGCCCAAAACGATGGGCAAGGTCGAAATCACAAACAAGTGGTCTGCATCGGCTGTTTCAAGTGAAATGGCTCCATTGCGGAAACCCACGATTTGGCCGGGTTTGAAGTCGGCCATTGGGTCTGCCTTGAGCAGCCATTCGGCATAGTCGCCGGAGCCCGATTGGTACGTGACTCCGAGTTTTTGGCCGGAGATGGTCACCAATCCATTTTGCAACGCTTGTTCAAATTGGGTGTCGTTGGTTATCGCAGAGTTCAGCGCCGTTCCCGCATCCGTGACGGCCGCTGCTGCGCCTGCCACGCTCGCTCCGTTCAAGACCACTTCGGCTGCTGCCGCTACGATCATCGAAACAACCGGGAAGGTTGCGCAAGCGCCGTTGCCGAGACACGCCGTTGTGGACGAACTCCACGTTGCAACGTCTTTGACCGCCCCAACCAAGTCGAAAATGGCCAATCCCAGCGAGACCGTGCTATTCGTAGTGGTCCAAATGCCTGACTTGATGGCTACATCCAAGGAAGTTCGGATGTAGCTCACCTCGCCATCTCCCGAAACTTCATCCTCCAACACCCCTTCGATTCGGCCGATGACTTGGCCTTGACCGTTTTCAAATTCTACATAATTGTTGTCATTTCCCGGGTGATTGTGACCGGATTGGAAAACGATTCCTTGTCCACCTGTTCCTTTCGTATTTCTGAAAGTGGCGGCATAGCCATCCGCCCGATCAACGGTCACGTTTAATGCCGATTCATTCTGGGTAGAAGTGATGGTCGTTTGACCATTCAGGTTCGTCGTACCTCCCGTTACGGTCGCATTGGTGACCGTGACCTTAGAACCCGTGGCGAATGTCCCATTTGTCATCAAATGGCTCGAGAGCGACGCTGTGCCGCCGAATGTACTGCGGTCCAAATTGACTGCGCCGTCCACGTATGCATTGCCTCCGACGGTAGCTGAAGCGCCATCGACATCCCATGTGCCATCCACATCCAGGATTCCTGTCAATGTTGCATCACCTGTGACGATCAAACTGCCTGCAGATAAATCCCCAGCGCTGGTGGCATTACCCGTGGCTGATTTGACTGCAAAAACCTCCGTAGCATTCAAGACGCCTCCCGTACTTCCACTGTGCATGGTGAAATTGCCGCCGATTCCCATTTGTTTGTGTACGTTCGCGTTTCGTCCAACGTCCATGGACAATGCCACGGCCCCATGGCCTGCCACATCCATATCACCTTCCACAATGATGGAACTCGTTTGAATCCCTCCATTCGCAAAGGTGGTTCCTCCGATGGTGGCATCCCCCTGTATGACCGCATTTCCAAGGATGTAGTTGTCACCGTTCACTTCCATATCGCCGGCTACCCGAACGTCTCCACTGGAAGCATTGACGGTAAATACGCTGTCCCCAACCACCAAATTTCCTTGCCATTCGGCATCGCCCGTGACCAAAAGCGGGTTGTCCACCGTGGCATTGTCCAACGTGGCCCAATCGGTTACGTGCAAACCGTCCAACTCACTGTATCCCGCGACATTGAAGTCGGATGCGCCATTCAAATCGCCTTTGATGGTCACGTCCCCGGTTGAAGACTCGGCCTCAAATTTTACCACGGTTCCGGATCCGGTCCCGTTGTAAACACTGAAATTGTTGCTGATGTCCAACGAATTGCGGAAGGCCGCTCCACCCGACGAAAGCGCGGTACCGGTGATGGAAGCATTGCCTCCCACAGCGGCATTTCCGGCGACCTCCATTCCGGTGGTGACCATGCCACTGCGCGCAATGGTTGCCCCTCCCACGGTGGCGCTGCCGGTGACATACAGGTCGCGGTACACTTCCAGTACACCTTTGATGTGCATGTTCGTATTGAACGTAGATGTGCCCTTCACCCACAGGGTGCCTTTGTCGTTGATGTTCTTCTCAATTGTCAAATTTCTCGTCGAACCGGTCAGCGAGCCATCATCCAAATTTTCGCTCATCAAATGATGCAACAGGGTGAATTGATCCAATGCATTCTGGAATTGAACCGGGTCCATGTATAGCCCAAAAGTCCTGCTCCCCGGTGAACCCGTGCTTTTGTAAACGACGCGCGGAATTTCCAATTCCTCATCGACATCGCACACCCCGTCGTTGTCAATATCACTCAAGCAATTGTCGTCGCAATCGCGACCGAATGCCGGTCCAGGACCGCCGCAAACGCCACAAGCATCCAAGACATTCAAATCACAATCGCAAGAACCCTCCGGGATATCCGAACACCCACATTCATAGATTTCGCCCGGTCCATTGCAGACGCCGCACGCATCGTATGTTCCCACACACGGATCGGTGGGATTCCCATCACCGTCCACATCGCAAATTCCATCGCCATCTGCATCCGCCGGGCAATCACCCCCGCAAATAAAGATGGCATCCAAGGTGTCTCCAGCGCAGTTGCATTCTCCGGCTGGGTTTGTGCAACCGGGTGTGCCCGGATCGCAGGGTGCGCCATTGGAAAGGGTGAAATTCGAACTCCCCGCGCAATTCCCGCATTCATCGTAAACCCCGACGCACGGGTCGTTCCCCCCGTCATCGCAAATTCCATCGCCATCGGCATCGGTGGTGCAGGTTCCTCCGCACACGCCTATCGCATCTTCCACATTGCCGGCACAATCGCAGGCACCAGCCGGAATACCGCTTCCACCGCATACCCCGCATTCATCCTTGAAATTGTATGGGTCATTTAAGCACGGATCCTCATCAGCCAGTCCGTCATTGTCATTGTCGTCATCACACAAACCATCCCCATCGGCATCCGTTGTACAGGCGCCATTGCAATTGCCCACGACATCCGCCACACCGTCACAAATGAACAGATCGGCCACATTCCCATCGGCATCCAAATCACAAATGCCGTCTTGGTCTTCATCAACCAAGCAATTTCCTCCGCAGGAATTGATCGCATCATAGGTGTTGCCCGCACAGTCGCATTCATTTGATGCATTTGTGCAGCCGGGGGTTCCGGGAGCGCAAGGTGAACCGTCCGAAAAAGTGAAGGCAGATCCGCCGCCACAAACGCCACAATCATCGATGATTCCATCGCCTGTGGTGCAGGGATCCTCCGCGATGCCATCCCCATCGGTGTCGTGATCGCACAATCCATCGTTATCCGCATCAAGTGTGCAACTTCCGCCACACTCGCCAACCTCATCTCGCGGTATACAAGTCCCGTCATCTTCCGTAGCACCCGCGTCGTAATTGCAGGCCGATGCATCCGTACAGCCGTCGATTTCAAAAGGATCGCACACGCCGTCGGCATCGGAATCGACCAGGCAATCTCCGTTGCAATCGTATCCGTCGGCAGGGAGCGTTCCTGCGCAATCACAAGCTCCTGCCGGCTTACCACCGCCACCACAAACACCACACTCATCCAGCGTTAAACAACTGCCATTGTCAACGTTTGCTTTCGAATCGAAGTTGCATGCGTTCGAATCGGTGCACCCGTTGATTTCCGCAAAATCGCAGATGCTATTCGAATTCGCATCGATGCATGAACCGTCGCAATTGAATCCTTCTGCCGGCTCGTCACCTCCACACACTCCGCATGAATTGAACGAATTCCCGTTGCAATCGCAATCGCCGTTTGGCAGCGTACATCCGGGCGTGCCGGGTGTACAAGGTTGCCCAGATGCATTCTTGTAAAAAGAGCCCGCAGCAGTGGTGTTGCAGTTGCCACAATCGTCCAACTCTTCTCCCACTACGCGGCAATCGTCCGTCCAAATTGTATCATTTCCTGAGGTGCCTACGATGATGTCTGAATAATCACATACCCCATCATCATCGATGTCTTGGTTACAACTTCCACCGCAGACATTGAGTGCATCCGGATAGACCGGATTGCCTGCATCGTCGCAGGAACATGGGCCATCCGGATCGTAGATTCCTGTTTTATTTCCCGAGCCATCAAGCTGACAAACGCGGCAGTCGACTGGAAAAAGGCAATTCCCATTGAAGACGTTTGCGTTTGGGTTGTAATTGCAAGCCGCTTCGTGTATGCAGCCTTCAACCACATCGGAGGAAGCGGAACATGTGGGATCTTGCGGACAGGGGTCGCCTGCCACAGCTACATACATATCAGATGGCGCTGTGCAGCATGTTTTGTTCGTCTCGTTGAAGTCCACACCATAGCCATCCCCGTCAATATCCAAATACCAAACGGTGGGTGTCGTGCAAGAGGAAACATCGCATTGGCCCCAAGCCGATTGAACGGCCGCCAAAAGAATCAAAGTGAATGTCAGTTGCTTCATGATTATTGGCGTTTTGCATTCGAATTGGCAGAGTTTGCCGACTTCACATTTTCCTGAAGCAATTGCTCCGCGGAAGTGGGATTGAACATGTTCACATTCTGGTAGCCATCGAGTGACGCGATGATTTCTGCGTTGTGGTCATTGATCTGTTGGCGCAAGCGCTCCAAAAAGTCTGCGCGGGCCGATGCATCGCGTATATACAGCTGCCACGTGGGACTCGTCTGAACGTTGATTCCATTCGCAGCTGCTTGCTCTACTGCCAATTCCCAACTGTACTCCATGGCCTCCTCCGTGATTTCATGTTGAACAAAATCCGAGGATGTTGCCGTGCTCCAAGATGCCGGATCGGTCCAATCGGGTTCGCCCCGTTGAACATCGTCTTCCGGCAAAACAAAAGCTGGAACCAACCCGGCTTTTTGAGCGGTGTATAAATTGACATCTTCGCCTCGCATTTGGGCCTTGATCAATTTCTCCAGCGCATCCGACTCCGAGGCCAAAGCATCCAACCGGCGATCCATCTGAGCCGCAAAAACTTGCAACCCGTCATTCAGACCTACAGCAACGTTGACGACATTCAAAAGCGGGGCCAAGCCTGTTTCCCAGGCAATGCCCACAACCTGTGGCAGGTGGATGCCCCGAAGTTCATCGGGCGGCACGGCGATGGCCAGCCCGTCATTTTCTCCACTTGCCAGGATGAAATCACCTGTCCGCACAACGCCCTTCACATGGACCGGGACTTGTCCCAAGAAAGCAGCTTTCACGTAATTCGATTCACTCCCTTCGACAGGAGAATTGCCCAAAACAATAGGCTGAGTCGAAACCACAAAGACTTTGTCTGCTTTTTCCGTAACGAGAGAGACTTTTCCGTCGCGGATTCCAATCACTTGGCCCGGCTCAAATTCATCGAGCAAATCGGCTTTAGGCAACCACTCTGCATAGTCCGCAGAACCCGATTGATAGGTGACCCCCACCATTTTACCACCCGCAGAAACGCGGTCGTTGGTGTAAGCATCCGCTTCAAATGCAGAGCGAACATTGACGGCTCGATTGTACGAATTGACTGCATGGTTCTTGGCTACGATGGCGTCGGCAAGGCCTACACCTGCGGAAACGACGTTGGCGATGGAACCCACTATCAACGCCGGGATCGGCATGGCAGCGCAGAAGCCAAAGCCCGCGCAGCCGGTAAATGACACGCATGCCGCAACTTGCTTCGCAATCGCTGCCGCAAGGGACAAGGACGCGGTGGTCAGGTTGGCGTCGCCCACTGATTTCGCTGTGGAACCATCCGAAACCAATCGGTCGATTTCGCCTTTCTCAAACTGCCACATCTCATTTTGACCCAGCTGATCCGTGGTCTCCCCTTCTATCCGGCCAACGAGCGTACCGCCAGAACTCAAAAACTTCACGTAATCGTTGCCATTATCGGGAGCAGCTCGGCCGAGTTGAATTTTGATACCGTGGCCTGTTGCCGATTCATTGGTGAACTTGGCAAAAGCCGAATCCTGGATCGCCACGCCTGTGACATCCAACCCGTAATTTCCCACCCCGGGATTGCTCGAGATGCTGATTTGGCCAACGGTCAACACCTGATTGTTTTGGAGTCCTCCCAAGTTGGTTCCCGCACGGGTAGTCAAATTGCCTTGGATGGAGGTCGCGCCTTGAATGGTCGTGTTTCCGCGGAACGATACACCGCCTGTGCTTGCTCGGAAGGTCGACGTTCCCGATACCTGCATCCCGTCCAATGAAGTTGCACCTGTCACATTGATGTTCGAGGAAGAGCTCAAATTCCCTCGAATCGTTACGTCGTTTGAGAGGGACATGGCCTGGCCAGTGTACTTACCTTGGCTGGTCAAATTTCCTGTGCTCGGAGAAACGTGGAATTGTGAACTTTCGAAATTGGTGGTGCTGCCATCAAATATGCTGAATTCAGAACCTAGATTGAGGTCATTGAGCACCGTGGTTTCGCCGCCTACACTGAAATCCTTGCCGATGTTGGTGTTTCCCCCCACTTGCAAATCGCCCTTCATTTCGACGCTGGTCGTCTGCACGCCACCGTTCGCAAACGTGGTTCCCACGATGGTCATGTCTTTGGAAATGTGCACCAATCCGTGCACCGTCATATTGCCAACCACCACCATGTCTCCCGCCGCACGCGTGTTGCCGGTTTCACCGTTGATGGTAAACTGGCTTCCATTGATCCGGAAACTCTGCTTGATTTCAGCAGAAGAATTCAGATCCAACGCGCCATCCATGGTCACGTTTTTGAATCGTGTTTTTCCGTCTACGTTCAATCCATTCAATGTGGTCTTGCCTGTGATGTTGACGTCGGCATCTGCATCGAGATCGCCCGACATGCGAACATTGCCTGTGGAAGGCGCAACTGAAAAAGTGACGCGGGCGAAAGTGGGATCAAACTCACCGTTGACCAACCCGTCGTGTACCCGGAAGTCGCCACTGGTCCCGGCGACGTTTGTCGTTGTGACCGCGCCGTTGATTTCGGTGTTCATCGCGACCGTCGTGCTGCCTTCAACCTTTAAATCTCCTGAGTTATCGACCGTAGAGGATTCGATACCGCCGTTTGAAAACGTGACACCGTCAATGATGAAATCACCATCGATGTCGAGGCTTTTATCGACTTGAACAAATCCATTCACCACGACATTGGATTCGAACGTGGCCGTGTCTCCGACGAGAAGCTTGCCCTTATCATAAATATGGTCCTGAACCGTCAAATGTTTGGCTGTGCCTGTCAATGAACCATCGTCGAGGTTATCTCCCATTTTTCGGTGCAATTCAACCAGATCGGCATAGGCATCCTGCACATCGAACGGAGGTAAATTCATCTGTGCGTCGAGCGTGGGTTCACCGCCGACGAAAACACGCGGGATGATGCGAGGATCGAAAGCGTCACAGATCCCATCATTATCCTCATCCGCCAGACAATCGCCGTTGCAATCTTTCCCGTAATCCGGGCCATCCCCGCCACAAACTCCACATTCATCAATGACGTTGCCATTGCAGTCGCATTCCCCGCGCAAGACAGGTTCACATCCGCACCCGGGAAGCGGTCCGGTTCCATTGCACACACCGCAGGCGTCCACCACGCCAACACATCCGTCCATCACATTGCCATCGGTGTCCAAATCGCAAATACCATCGCCGTCTGTGTCCTCTAAGCACTTCCCGCCGCAATTCCCCAAAACGTCCAATTGGTTTCCATAGCAATCACAATCTCCCTCGGGAATTCCAGACCCATCGCATACACCGCATTCGTCCAGTGTCCCCAAACAACCGTCATTTCCATTGTCATCGCAGATTCCATCTTGGTCAGCGTCGGTTTGACAGCCACCTCCGCAAACCCCAATGGCATCTGAGGTGTTTCCATTGCAGTCGCAATCGCCTTCAGGAATGCCCGAGCCATTGCAAATTCCGCACGCGTCCAACGTACCCACGCAAGGATCGACGTCATCACAAACCCCATCTTCGTCGGCATCCGCTGTGCACGTTCCGTTGCACACACCTATGGCATCCGCCGTTCCCAGGCAAATGAAAGAGTCGGCGACATTGCCATTTTCATCCAAATCGCAAATGCCGTCAGAATCCGCGTCTTGAATGCAGCCACCCCCACATTCATTGAGAATATCCAGGGTATGACCGAAGCAATCGCAATCACCCGGAGGGATTCCCGAACCATTGCACACCCCGCAAATATCTTTTTGTCCAACGCAATCGTCATCGTCATCGCAAATGCCATCGGCATCCACATCAACCGTGCAATCTCCACCGCATTCGCCTATGATGTCACGATCGACACAACCGGAATTTTCCGTGGCGTTTTCATCGTAATTGCACGCCGTTGGGTCCGTACATCCAAGGATTTCCAACTCGTCACAAATTCCGTCTTGATCGGCATCATTCAAGCAATCACCGTCGCAGTTTTTGTACGGTTCCGGGTAGGTTGTACAATCACAGGCACCCGTGGGAATTCCATCTCCACCGCATACTCCACACTCATCGGTTGTGAAGGCACATTCATCAGCCACAACACCATAAGTCGCATCGTTTTCGTAATTGCAAGCAGACGAATCGGTGCAGCCCTTGATGTCAAATTCATCACAAATTCCGTTCCCTCCCGCAGGAATGTCATCCGTGCAATCCAGATTACCGTTGCAATCGTATCCGGCTTGAGGCTCCGGTTCCGCGCAGACACCGCATGAGTTGGTTACATCGTTTTGACAATTGCAATAGCCATTTTGATCTTCACAATCCGGATCACCGGGGCTGCATGGCAGACCCTGGGACGTGATGAACTGGCGGCCACCACCAGCCGCCGCACAATTCCCGCAGTCGTCTGGCACTTGACCAACCACCCAGCACGGATCAATGGTATCACCGGCGAGTGTGATGTCGCAAATGCCGTCGTTGTCGTTGTCCGCCGCGCAATCTCCACCGCAAACATTCAAGACGTCTTTATAGTATAACGTGGTGTCACCGGTTACGGCATCGATGTCGCATCCGCAGGGTCCAGCTGGGTCGTAATTCCCTGTTTTGTTTCCACCACTATCCAATTCACACGTCCGACAATTCGTCGGAAAGCGACAAGTCCCGTCATACGTGTTCGCCGACGCATCATAATTACACGCTTCCTCAAAGGTGCAGCCCGCTGTGATCGAAGTGGTAATGGAAGGGTCATTGGGTCGAATATCTCCACTTGTACCGGAGTACATCGCAGAGGGCGTTTCGCCTCCACAACAATACCGGTTCCAAGCAGCATCATCTACCCCAACACCATCGCCGTCCACATCCAAATACCATATGACCTCATTGGCACAGCCAGTGGAAGTGGCGGTGCATTGCGCCTCACTTTTATGGGCGAAGAATAGCCCACATGAAATGAGCGCTATTTGGAGTAGCGAAAACTTTTGACACATGACATTTGGTTAATGTTCAGCGAACAATAAAGCGCGTATATATTTAATTTACAAATTTTCAGCGTTTTATAAGAATAATTTCACCACGCACTTCTCATCTACTCCCACCCGCTAGGAGGAGATTTATGATGTACACATGATCAAAAGTGAAGGTCAAATCCTGTATCACATGAGTTTCTACGCAATTCAGGACAATGAGGTTACTTCAGGTTCACCCTACCAAAGCAATCCTTCGAACCAGAACATGGGATTCAAGCCCTACTTCCACCTTGAATTGGGCGATGTACGAGCCGCGCGAGAGCCCGAGGCCATTGAAATCAATTCGCATGTCGTGTTGACCCACTGACAACATTTGGGAATGGCTAGGGCCCGCATGCCTGCCTTGCAAATCGTAAACTGACCAACTGACCATCCCAGGCTGATGTAACACCAGCGGAAAAACGATGAACTCCCGCGCTGGATTTGGATAATGCTGACCCAATTCCATCACCTGCGCTGTTCGCATCTCTTCATAACCCACCCCCACCGTGCCTTCCCCTTCGACCGTGGCTTCAAATTCTGAAACATACTCTTCCGCTGCCGCATCCCACTGCAAGGTTGCCATTTGCAAATCGTACCCGTCCGCGAACACGCCGTCTTGTCCGGGCGTGAGCGGGTCGGGACCCTCAGGGTAAAGGTCGGCGTGATCCAACGCCGCCTGCACCACCGCGTCATGCGGCCACGTCCATTGGGAAACTGCGCTGTACTGCGTGCTGACATGCACTTGAAAGTGAACGTGGGTCAC
>Ga0255771_1002157_pt1 | contig 20097 bp, 17 predicted proteins | sample 011ome_19_FD_179969 | JGI IMG/M metagenome (GOLD analysis project Ga0255771, IMG submission 179969) | Coastal salt marsh microbial communities from the Groves Creek Marsh, Skidaway Island, Georgia - 011510BT metaG (version 2) | ecosystem: Environmental > Aquatic > Marine > Intertidal zone > Salt...
ATACGGTCAGGACATAGGTAAGATCATTGCGCCTGTGGCGAAAGGTGATCATGTTCATGTACAGAATTTAAAAACGAAGCGCTGGTAAGGAGAAGATGATGAACGCAATGAACAACGGATTTATGGGCTATGTTCGCGAGAATGGCCGTGTTGGGGTGCGCAATCATGTTGTGATCCTTCCGGTTGATGATATCTCCAACGCGGCGTGCGAGGCGGTAGCGAACAATATCAAAGGGACCATGGCGCTTCCGCATGCTTATGGTCGTCTTCAGTTTGGGGAAGACCTAGAGTTGCATTTCCGGACGATGATCGGCACTGGCAGCAACCCGAATGTGGCGGCATGCGTGGTGATCGGGATTGAGCCGGGATGGACGAAGCGGATTGTTGATGGGATTGCCAAGACGGGCAAGCCTGTGGTTGGGTTTTCGATTGAACAAAACGGGGATATCAACACCATTGCCGCCGCATCACGGGCGGCGAAAGAGTTTGTTCACATGACCAGCGAATATCAGCGTGAAGAATGTGATATGAGCGCGCTATGGGTATCAACAAAATGTGGGGAGTCAGACACGACCACGGGTTTGTCCTCATGCCCAACGGTTGGCAATATGTATGATAAGCTGTTGCCGAAGGGGATTTATGGGGTGTTTGGTGAGACCTCTGAGATCACGGGAGCGGAACACTTATGTGAGGCGCGTGCGGCCAACCCCGAGGCGGCGAAGAAGTTCATGGCTATCTGGCAGGCCTATCAGGATGAGGTGATTGAGCCGTTCAAGACCTCTGATTTATCAGAGTCACAGCCGACGAAGGGGAATATCGAAGGCGGCTTGACGACGATTGAGGAAAAGGCGCTTGGCAATCTGGAGAAGATTGGCCGCACCAGCACCTATATTGATGCGCTTGGGCCAGCGGAAGACCCTAAAAAAGGGGCAGGGCTGTATTTCATGGACACCTCATCGGCGGCGGCGGAATGTGTGACGCTGATGGGGGCGGCAGGCTATGTTGTGCATACCTTCCCAACAGGACAGGGCAATGTCGTGGGCAACCCGATTGTTCCGGTTATTAAGATCACAGGCAACCCAAGAACGGTACGCACCATGAGCGAGCATGTGGATTTGGATGTGTCCGGTATCCTAAGGCGTGAGATAACCATTGATCAGGCAGGTGATGCGCTGATTGAGATGATTAGACGCACCGCCAATGGCCGGGCCACCGCCGCAGAAGCCCTAGGCCACAAAGAGTTTGTTATGACCAAACTCTACCGTAGTGCTTGAATAAACTCCTTTATGATACTATGACTTAGTTCAAAGTTATTTCATAAGTTTAAAAACTTGAAGCATGTCCCCAGTATATGTTCGACATAGGGGTTACTGTGAGAGTTTGCTGATTGGGATTCAAGATGCCTCAGGGGGTGGGGCCTAGATTGAGTCGGGCGCTGCGTCTCGGATCGTGGTGGTAAGATATTGGTAATAGAATAATCATTTAATACATGATGATAGCCATTTGCAAAATGCCAATGATGCGTATTTCTCGGATGGATTTATATTTCTTTGGACGAGATAATGTGACTGATCGGTTGCAACTGGATCACCAACAATTTTGATTGGTCTTCCTGTTTTGATCGCTTGTTGAGCAAACCTCTCGATCATAATAGCACATCCGTTCTCAGCAGCAACCAATTCACACGCTGCCACAGAGGTATCAACAAAAAGAAGTGGGTTTCGGGCATTAGTTGGGAGCCCGTTAGCAGTTAAATAACGGGCCCAATGATCATCAAAACCCATAATATGAATAGGGTTATATTTTATTAAATCTGATGGCTCGAAAATTTTCTTTGATGTTTGGATGCCGCAAACAGGAACAATTTTCTCATCTGAAAGCTTAATCATACGTTGGTCAGTTTGATTTTTTGAGGCTAGCAAGATATCAACATCGACGGGATGTTTTTCTAACTTATTTTGCCATAGTGACGTTACAAACTTGACCCCAATATGTGGATTTTCATTCTGGAAGTCAAAAATCTTAGAAGAAAGCCAGATGATCATTGCTGCAGATGCCCTCACCACAATGGTCACTTCTAACTCAGGCCCAAATAGTCCACTCGTTGAAAACTCTATATGTTCAAGGGCATTGCGAACTGAAATTAAATAAGCTTGACCAATATCTGTTAACTGCAAACTTTTTGGATAGCGGATGAAAAGGTTTTGCCCCAGTTTAGCTTCTAGGGCCTTAATGTGCTGGCTTACAGCAGTTTGAGTTAAGCCGAGTTCATAGCTTGCAGCAGTGAAACTGAGATGACGTGCAGCAGCATCAAAGGTGCGTAGCCAATTCAGATTAAGGTTATGCTTCATATATTATCCATAATTTATTTATGTTCATGAGGAAAAATAATATCATTTATCTTTTGAGTAAAGTTAGATTAAAAAAATAATGCGCTGTAAGTTAGGCAGCTTTTTCAGAGGAGATTATTATGTCAAAAACTCATCTATTCGCTGAATCAGATATGAGCGCTGAAACAGACATGGCTCTAAATCTTGTCGATCTTCACCGCTATCCAATTAATGACCTAAACTCGCGCTCAGGAACAGCGTTCTTGAAGAAATGTCAAGCTCAGATGGAGGTTCATGGTTGGTGCAATTTGGATGGTTTTATTCGCCCTGATGCACTTTCTGCCCTTGAAGATGAAACTAACGGTCTCTTGCCAAATGCGGAGGTGCTGACAATAAAACGAAATATCTATCAAGGTGCAATTGACCCAACTCTGCCGGAGGATGATCCCCGAAGACGTGAATATACTCACATCGCAACACAATTAGCTGATGACCAAGTGCCAGAGAATACGTTGATCAAGCAGCTATATAAATCCGAGCTTCTAACTGATTTTGTTCGCCAAGTGCAAAAGAAAAAAGTCCTGTATCATTGTGCTGATGAATTTCAAGCCTTAAATATTGTTGCACTCCACCCCGGCAGTTGGCATGCATGGCATTATGATACGACTGAGTGTACGGTAACTTTGCTTTTGAAAGCTTCAGAAAGAGGTGGTGATTTTACTTTTCTACCAAACTCCCGAACTGACGAAAGTGAGGATCGTGCCGCTGTTGACCGCTTATTAGCTGGAGATATGTCTCACGCACAAAAGTTTGATCGTGGGGCTGGAACATTCACATTATTCCGAGGAGGTTATTCCTTGCATGGTGTCACCGAAGTGTTTGGTTCACATCCAAGAATTACAGCGATAATGACCTATGATGAACAAGAAGGACGTGTCATCAGTGATGAAATAAATGTGCGAATATATGGCAAACGTGTCAAAAATATTCTTGAGAAACGTAAAGCCGCTAAGGCGAAACTATGCAAGGATTAAATTCAATGAAAACTGCTCTCCTAGTTATTGATGTGCAAATGGCACTCGCTTATGAGGACGCGGCTGGTGCCTCACGATCATGTCCAGAAGCATCAAATAATATCGAACAATTGTTGTCAAAATTTCGTGCGGCTGGTGAAAAAATCGTTCATATCCATCACCATGGCACAGATAGAAACGATCCGTTTCATCCAAGCGCACCGGGGTCTGCTGTTCAGCCTTTCGCAGCCCCAAAGGGCGATGAGCAGGTAATTATCAAAAATGTTTCTAGCGCATTCTGCGGCACTACACTTTTATCAGATTTGCAAGACGCAGGTATTCAGCGTGTAATCATTTGTGGCGCAACCGCCAATCATTGTGCAGAATCGGCCGCACGCTCTGCAAGTAGCCTTGGATTTGATATGATCTATGTGTCGGATGCTGTTTGGGCTTACGATTCAACTGGACCAGATGGAGTATTTCACACAGCCGAGCAAATACATTCGGTAACCCTTGCAAATCTTCATGGCGAGTTTGGCGTAGTCCAATCGACTGAAGACACTCTCTTACATTTTATTAATAAATAATAACTGGCATTCTTTCGCCGAACCTAAGGAAAAAATATGATGCAAATTAGTTTTATTGGGCTTGGAACAATGGGTGGGCCAGCGGCTCTAAACTTGATTAAGGGTGGGCATAAACTAACAGTTTGTGATTTGAACCCTGAGCGCGCTAAAGAGCATCTCGCTCTTGGGGCGATTTGGGCCGAAACACCGGCAGATGCAGCAAAGGATGCCGATATTGTTTTTACTATGGTGTTTGGCCCAAAACAAATTGAACAGGTTGTTCGCGGGCAAGACGGTCTTCTTGGGACAATGAAAACAGGTCAAATCTGGGTCGATATGACAACTAATCAACCCAATCTGGCACGAACACTTGGAAAAGAGCTTGCCAGCAAAGGTGTCCAGCCGGTTGATGCACCTGTTACAGGTGCAGTTGATGGTGCGCGAAGCGGCAATATGACACAATTTGCAGGTGGGGACGAAGAAACAATTGAGCGTATTCGACCCGTAATGGAATTGATGGGACCTATGCATTATATGGGGCCAAGCGGAAGCGGGTCGATCACCAAACTAGCAAGCAACCAACTCTGGGCCATTCACGCTACTGCCATGGGTGAAGCAATGGTAATGGGAGTAAAATCTGGGGTGGACTTGCCCCGCTTATGGGAAGCTCTAAAGATAGGGGCAAGCGAAAGTTGGTGCATGCATCATGATGCTCCATCAGTCTTTGCTGGGCATTACGATCCATCTTTCACACTGGACCTGTGCCAAAAAGATCTGGCACTAATTGTCGAAGCTTGCGATGATGCTGGGACTGCGGCTCCAGCTACGCGTCTAGTTTGTGCGCAGTTTGACAAAGCTCGTAAGACTTACGGTGGCGACAAAGGTGAGTTGCACGTAGTTAAATTAGAAGAAGATGCCGCAGGTATTTCGCTGCGTCTTGAAGGCGAATGGGTGCCGCATTGGGAAAAATAGCGGTTCCAGCTCCTTTATGTACAGATGATCCAATATTATTCGATAAAAACAAGGAATAAATAGATCACGGCAAGAAATAATAAAATTTAAAGATAATGAAAAATGGCGGATGGGGTGGATTCCAAACACCCTATATAACCATATGTTATAATTACATATTATCTATAACATTGATAAAAACCCCTCATTTTACCCCACATGGGGGTTACTGACGCATTTGCTGATGGGGATTCAATATTGCTCAGGGGGTGGGGCCTAGATTGGGTCGGGCGTTGCGTCTCGGATCGCGGTGGTTTGATAGATGGGTAGAATGAAAAATCTTATAACTCTAAATTAATTTTTTTTATAATGACACTTTATCGACTGAATTAATGAGAAACTCCCTAACAATTGGATCAGTCTGATTACTGTTCACATCAAATATACCCGTTGCTGTTATAGCTTCACGTGCACTAATTTTTTCAGGAATTTTTTTCCAGATTGTTGGAGAGCTATATGGCTCAAGAATAGGTTTTGAAGCAACCCCTAATGTCATTCCCCGCAAGTATTGAACCTTTTGTCTTTGAGCAGTGAACAAAATAGTTTCAGATAGAAATGCATCTTCACTGAAAGCTCTCTCAATAATATAAATTCGACCTTCTCGATAAGTCACAAGACCTGCGTATCTTGTCTTTTGGCGAATATTGGCGTCATCATCGTAAGCTCTCTCATAACTATGAGAGACAACATATCCATCTTCTTCACTAAGCCATACCAGCGCACGCATAATTTTCCCCGGCCAACTTGGTGAGCAAAAATGGCTGAAGTAAAAGCCAAGATAGCGCCTAAGAATATTAGGTTCAGATTGAAAAGCTGGCGCCAGATGACGCATAGGTCCTTGAATGTTAGTGTTAGACCTCGGCTGATAATTTTGTCTAAAGTCGTGATGACTCATCAACAGCTCTTCCTCTGAAACAGAAAAATAACGAGCAATTCGATACAGGTTGTGTGCGGATGGCATGCCGCTTGTGTTCAGGTAGCGATTAAACTGTTGGCGGTTAATACCAATATCACGGCAAATTAGTGCAATACTGTGATGACGAGAACATAGAAGTTTCAAATTTTTTGAAAAATCGTCGTGTTTATCCATAATAAGGTTCTCAAGTTTATGCATAACTGCTTACAAAAGCTTATTAATGTATAAAAATGCTTAGTTTGTAAATTCAAAAAATTTCCTCATAATCAGATTATGAGGAATGGTGATGAGAACGCTTAGTAACTTTGATGATACCGTCTGGATTGATTTGCCAGATGGCAGGCGGTTATCAGCGCGCTTGTGGCTACCTGAAGCGGCAGCTCCTCATCCCGTGATCCTAGAATATTTGCCCTACCGAAAGCGTGACGGCACCGCTGAGAGAGATGCCACCACCCACGCGCATTTTGTCAAGCATGGCTACGCCTGCCTGCGCGTTGATATCGCCGGAACGGGTGATAGTTTTGGTCAATTTGACGATGAATATTCTGAACAAGAGCTAAACGACGGTGAGGCTATCCTCGCATGGATTGCCAGTCAAGATTGGTGCAACGGCACGGTTGGTATCATTGGCATCAGCTGGGGCGGTTTTAACGGCCTGCAACTGGCTTACCGCAGACCAGAAGCCCTAAAGGCCGTTGTCTCTGTGGCGTCAACTACCGATCGATACGCCGATGATATTCATTATATGGGCGGTTGTCTTTTGAGTGACAACGCCAATTGGGGGGCAACAATGCTGGCCTATTTATCGCGGCCAGCCGACCCATTATTGCGGCCAGACTGGCGCGAAGATTGGATCGCCAGAATGGAACATATGCCAGACCTCACCACGACTTGGCTTCGTCATCAGACTCGTGATGATTATTGGAAGCATGGTTCAGTTTGCGAAGATTGGGGCCGGATCACGATACCGGTTCTTGCCATAACCGGTTGGGCAGATGCCTATGTCAACACCCCCGGATATCTTGCGGAACATCTAATGGGTCAGGCTAAGGCCTTGGTTGGCCCATGGGAACATCGGTATCCGCATATTTCTAAACTTGGCGCGGCGGATTTTCATTCTGAGGTTTTGAACTGGTTTGATCGCTGGCTGAAAGGCAAAGACAATGGCGTGGAAACACTCCCTGATTATCGCGCCTTTTGTAAAGAGTTTATGCCGCCAACAAGACAGATGACACCGCCAAAGGGGCGGTGGATTGCCGAAGCCGAATGGCCGTCACCCCATGTCAAAGATGAGGATGTTTATATTAACGGCACTACCCTTGGTTCTGTCTCTGGTCAGAACAAAGTAATGATCAGCAATCCTGCCCATCTTGGCATGGCAAGTGGTTATTTTTGCCCCGGAATGCGATATGATAATGAATTGCCCGGGGATCAGGCTCAAGATGATGCGCTATCAACTTGTTTTGATATGCCGCTATCTGAAGATTTAGAAATCTTTGGCCAGCCGCGCCTAAAGATCGCTTTCACCGTTGATCAACCCGTTGCGCAAATTGTTGCCAGACTATGTGAGGTAGATGACAAGGGGGTGTCCCAACGCATCACTTATCGCCCCTTTAATCTAACCCATTGGCAAAGCCATGAGACCCCGTCTGAACTTATCCCCGGGGAGGTTTATCACGCTGAGTTTTGTCTTAACACCTGTGCGCATAGGCTTAAGGCAGGCCATCGGTTAAGGCTTGCCTTGTCCACATCCTACTGGCCTATCGTGTGGCCATCACCGCGCCCGGTTGTTATAACGGTTGACGAAAAGGAAGTCGTCCTCACCCTGCCTGTTCGGCATAACGATAATACCATCCCCACCGCGCATCCAGCTTCAATTGATCGGATCATCGCAGATTCTGCCATAACCCTTCGCCAAGCCAATGGCTGGGCCAAAGATACTGTTGATGAGGATGGAACTATCATTCAAGAAAGTTTTGATGATTTTGGGCAAACCAAAGATCGCGCCCATGGCATGATAACCAGCAGTCATGTGCATATGCGCTATGCTATTCATCCTCAAGACCCTTCAAGTGCAAGTTTGAAGGTAACATGGAATTTTTCCTATCAAAGAGATGATTGGGAAGTTGAGATAGATACCTCAAGTCATATTCGTTGTGACCATGAGAGTTTCTATCTGCATCGTGAACTGCGCGCGACAGAAGGCGCAGGTAAATCCGAAGTCCTTGTCAAAGAATGGAAACAAACCATTCCCCGTGGACTTCTTTAATCAAAACAGGGAGAACAAGATGAAAATGGAATGGATCAAAGCATCTGTAGGTCGAAGAAAGTTTCTTCAAAGTTCAACGGCGTTAGGTGTTACAAGTCTCATGCCCATGGGGCTTTATAAACAGGCATGGGCGCAGGACAGCAACACTCTTAGAGTAAGAGCCTATGGTGATGCGCCCAATATGGACCCAGCACATAGTGTAGGTGTTGTTGAGGAAGAAATTCATGCCTCAATTTATAATAAGCTTATCCAGTATAAGCCTGGTCGAGAGTGGGATTGGCAACTTGATGCTGCCGAAATGATTGAACAGGTGGACGCAACACATATTAAGTTTGCGCTTCGCAATGATATTGGATTTACAAATGGTCATGGCGCCATGACTGCGGCTGATGTCAAATATAGTTTTGAGAGAATTATTGCCGATGCTACGGAAAGCCCAAATAAACCAGACATGGGACCACTTAGTCATGTTGAGGTAACAGGTGAGCGTGAAGGCACGATTGTCTTAAAAGAACCTTTTGCTCCATTATGGTCTATTGCCCTTCCATATATTACAGGCAACATTGTATCAAAATCCGCAACTGAAGCTGCTGGAGGAAGAATTGGTTCAGACCCAGTTGCCGAGTCTGGTCCATATGTTAGAGCCAACTGGTCACCTAAAGAAAAAACCGTTCTCAAACGTAACCCTAATTGGCAAGGGGCTAAACCAGCTTGGGATAATATAGAAATTTATCCTATTGATGATGAAAATACAGCTGAAATTGCTTTTGATGCGGGTGAATTGGATTTGACTCGCGTGTCATTAGGCTCAGTTCAGCGCTATCGTGAAAACGTGCCAAATGGGGGGCATCTCGTTGAAAACCCATCACTTTATTATGTATGGCTAGGGATGAATCTAGATCACCCCAAGTTAAAAAACCAAAAGTTGAGGCAGGCTATTCAACACGCTGTTGATGTCCCAACATTGCTAGAAGCCGCATATTTTGGTGCTGCTGAACCTTCAACTGGCATCATTGCGCCTGGTCTTGCCGGAAACCGATCAGCTAATCTTATCGCTGCTGAGGCTAACATGGAAAAAGCTAAAGCCTTGTTGGCAGAATCAGGTGAAACAAATGTTGTTTTAGCATTAGATACGCTTAATAAAACGACCTACACCACTATGGCGCAGGTTATTCAATCTATGCTGGCACAAATTGGCATTACCCTTGAGATAAATGTTCTTGAATCTGGGGCTTTTTGGTCAAGTGGAGATAATGAAGACCTGCAACTCGTATTAAACCGCTTCTCTATGGCTCCTGATCCATCATATGCTACTGCATGGTTTACGACTGAACAGGCTGGGATATGGAACTGGGAACGTTTCCGTAATGAAGAGTTTGACGAAATTCATGCGATGGCATCACAAGAAACCGACATCAAAAAGCGCGATGCCATGTATAAAAGGGCACAGGATTTGATGGAAGAATCTGGTGCTTATCGTTTCATAACTCATGAAGCAACACCCGTTGTTCATTCTTCTCGGGTTGTTCCAGCTCTTCGTCCAGATGGGCTTTCCTTATTACGTTATTTTGGTAAAGCGTAATAAAAACATCAAAGACAAGAGGAGCTTTAAGCTTCTCTTGTTTTTCTATCATAGAGCAAATATAGCATGATCAAATACATGATCCGGAGATTAGCGCTAGCAGCACTCATTTTGTTTGTTGCGGTGACCGCTATGTTTTTAATGATAAGAGCGGTTCCTGGTGATCCTGTTCAAATTATGCTAGGGCCACGCGCAACACCCGAACTTCAGGCTAGTTTGACGGCAGCATTAGGACTCGATCAGCCCATTTGGAAACAATTGGTAATATTCTATTCCAAAATGATGCAAGGCGATCTGGGGGTGGATGTCTTTTCAGGCCGGTCAGTGACACAAATTGTCATGCAACAGCTTCCCTATACCCTTGAGCTTATTTTTGCGTCGATAATTTGGTCAGCATTACTTGGCGTTATTTTTGGCGCTTATGCTGCTGCAAATCCAAATACCTTTTGGGACCGCATGATTGCTTTCGTTTCTGTCAGTTTTATTGCTGCCCCAGCGTTTGTTATCGCGTTGTTGTCGTTGTTGGTTTTTGCTGTTCAGTTACGCTGGTTTCCGGCCATTGGCGTAGGGGAAGGGTTCTGGAGCCGTCTTCATCATGTTGTTTTGCCAGCCTTTGCAATTGGATTGAGTTGGGTTGGGTATATTGCACGATTGGTTCGAGCGTCCATGTTAGAGGTTTTGGGGGAACATCATATTAGGACTGCGCGCGCATTTGGTTTGGCTGAACGCCGCATCATTATGGTCTATGCGCTTCGCATTGCAATTTTGCCAGTAATTACGGTTATCGGCGTTGGCATGGGCTTTTTGCTTAGCGCGGCGGTTTTTGCAGAAATTGTATTTGCCCGACCGGGATTAGGCAAGCTGGTTATCGACAGTATCACCACCCGAAATTATCCGGTTGTTATGGGTGCTGTCCTGGTTTCAACAGGACTGTTCGTTTTATCCACGGCGATTTCTGATATCGTAAATGCGTGGCTTGATCCACGTTCTAGGCAATCGTTATGAGCGATCCAATTACAGATAAAGAGACTAAAGTAAAAATGTCAGATCATCGTCAATCGGAGTTCTTAAAGATTGTTGGCGGTGTTGCCAAAAATCCGCTTGGGCTTATTGGCTTGATAATTGTTGGTGTGTTTGTTTTTTGCGCTTTGTTTGCAGACTGGATTGTCCCTCATGACCCTGTTGGCATGAACATAAAGGATCGTCTTCAGGGGCCTTCTACCACATATTTTCTGGGAACAGATCAGCTAGGCCGGGATACCTTTAGCCGGCTGATCATGGGCAGCCAAGTTGCCTTGAAAGTAGCTTTGCCGGCGGTCTTTGGGGCAATGTTTATCGGCCTTACCCTTGGCATGATTGCTGGCTATGGGCCGCGCTGGCTTGATAATTTTCTGTCTCTAATTTTTGATACTATTCGTTCATTTCCAACCGTCATGTTTGCCCTTGCGGTTGTGGCTCTTGTTGGGCCAAGTTTGCAGACAGTTGTTTTTGTTGTGATGGCAACCTCTATTCCCATCTATGGGCGTGTTGCAAGAACACAGACGCTGGCTTTGCGAAACTCGGAGTTTATTTTGGCTGAGCGGAGCATGGGGGCAAGTCTTTTCCGTATTTTAGGAATTCACATGATGCCCAATATCATTGGCGTGTTAAGCGTATTAGCGGCGATGGATATTCCAACGGTTATTGCCCTTGAAGCGGGGCTATCTTTTCTTGGGCTTGGCGTGAAGCCGCCAACCCCTAGCTGGGGGTCTTTGCTGAAAGATGGTTATGCTTTGATCCGGCAGACCCCGTGGCTGATCGTTGCGGGTGGTCTTCCCATCATCATCACCACCCTTGGCTTTACCTTTTTGGGTGAGACGCTTAGGGATGTGGTTGACCCTAGATTGAGGAAAAACCGATGACCGCACCGTTACTGCAAATTGATGGTGTTACCATTGACTACAACACGAAAAAGGGAAACCTGCGCGCGCTTCGTGATATTTCGTTTGATGTTAACAAAGGCGAGATTGTAGGAATTGTTGGTGAGAGTGGGTGCGGAAAATCCACCTTAATCTCAACCATTTTGCAATTGCTTCCTCAGAACGCGGAATGGAAAAAAGGCGCTATTAATTTTAAGGGTAAAAACCTTATCGCCTGCAGCGAAAAAGAGATGCGCGACATGCGCGGCAAAGATATCTCGGTTATTTTTCAAGACCCTATGCAAAGTCTTAATCCGGTCATCACAATCGGACGGCAGATGGTCGATATTCAACATCGCAGCACTTCCCCCTATGCTGAGAAGTGGCAGAAGTCCATTGACATGCTGAGTATGGTCGGAATAGCTGATGCAGAGACGCGTTTAAAACAACACCCTTTTGAGTTTTCGGGCGGCATGTTGCAACGCATTGCTATTGCCATGGCATTGATGTCTAGGCCAGATTTATTAATCGCTGATGAACCAACAACTGCACTAGATGCAACGCTTGAAGTTGAGATTATTAAGCGGCTAAAAGACCTGCACAAAGAGATGGGGTGTTCCATCCTTTTCATCTCCCATCATCTTGGTGTTATTGCTGAACTTTGCCAAAGAGTGGTGGTGATGTATGCCGGCAGTGTTGTTGAGTTTGGATCAGTGGATGAGATTTTTTTCAACCCCAAGCATCCCTACACGCGGCGGTTGATTGAATGTGACCCCGGTCATATCAAAGAACGCGCTAAGCGATTGCCTACTATCCCCGGAGAAATTCCAGATCTGACAGAGGCATTAGAAGGCTGTATTTTTCAAGAACGCTGTTCAGAAACCATAGCCAAATGCAAAACCGCCCCACCGCCTTTGGTATCCGTGGGTCAGAACCATCAAGCGGCTTGCTGGTTAAACCATAATCAGGAGCCAGAATGACCCTTTTGAGTGTATCAAATTTAAAGACCAGCTATGGCAAAACCACTGTTTTGACCGGGGTGAGTTTTCATATTGATGAAGGCGAAACTTACGCTCTGGTAGGTGAAAGTGGTTCAGGCAAAACAACATTAATTCGAGCAATAGCAGGATTAGCACCTGCACAAGACGGATTAATTCTTTTTCAAGGTAAGAATATTCGCGGCTTATCTGATCGCAAGATGAGGCTGTTTAGAAAAGATATTAGCTTGATGTTTCAAGACCCCGTTGGCTCGTTATCGCCTAGGTTAACGGTTGGGGGATTGATAACAGAACCCTATCGTATTCAGGGGATGAACAATCGTGACCTTAATGCCGAAGCTATTCGGCTTCTTGAAATGGTTGGTCTGCCTGCGGATATGGCTGGCCGTTATCCTTTTCAATTATCAGGCGGTCAGGCAAGGCGTGTTGGTGTTGCGCGTGCGTTGGCGTTAGAGCCAAAATTACTCTTGGCGGATGAACCAACGGCAGGATTAGATGTTTCTGTTCAGGGGGAGCTGTTAAACTTGCTTAATGATCTTCGGGATCAGCTTGGTCTATCCATGCTGATCATTACCCATAATTTGAATATTGTTAGGCATGTTTCTGACCGCATGGGCATCATGTATCTTGGGCAACTTGTTGAAGAGGGAACAACCGAAGACGTGTTTCATCATTCCAAGCACCCTTACACGCGTGCGCTGTTGTCTGCTAGCCCGAAACCTGATCCGCACGCAAAAATGGATAGGATTATCTTGCAGGGTGATCCGCCAAGCCTGTTAAAGCGGCCATCTGGTTGTGAGTTTCGTTCACGTTGCCCCTTTGCAAAGGATATCTGCAAAGAGAAACCTGAATGGAACGAAACGCATGGACATAACGTCCGATGCTTTATCCCGTTGAGTTAGGGGGGCTTATGGAACTAGTTCTCTATTATAATGGCAATATTTTAACCATGGATGATACCAATAGTCAGCCTGAGGCTGTGCTGACAAAAGGTGAGCATATATTTGCTGTCGGAAGTGAGGCCGAGTTGCGGTCACTCCTGCCAAAGCATGGCAAAGAAGTTAACTTAAAAGGCCGTTGTCTTATGCCGGCCTTTATTGATCCCCATGGTCATTTCCCTGACACTGGTTTTGTTGAATTGTTTCGAGTGGATTTGTCCTCACCCCCAAGGGGGAACTGCCTTGATATGGCCACAGCGCTTCAACGCTTAAGTGAGAAAGCCCACACCACAAAAAAGGGCGAGTGGATTATGGGGGTCCTTTTTGACAATTTGAATATTAGTGAAGGCAGAATGCCAACTTTGAAGGAACTAGATCAAGTGTCTACGGATCATCCCATCTGGGTTTTGCATGCGTCTGGTCATAACGGGGTTGCCAATTCCTATGTTTTTGATCTGATGGGGATCACCCAAGATACTCCTGATCCTTTTGGTGGTCGCTATAACCGTGATCCTGAAACAGGTGAGTTCACAGGCGTTATAGAAGGCTTGGAAGCCATGCAAGACATGGGGCAAACCAATTTTTTAATTGATAACGACAAGTTTTGGCAAGGGTTTCAAACGGCTCGTAATGAATATGTTTCTCATGGGGTTACGATGGCGCAAAATGCGTGGGTATCGCGTTCATTTCTTGAATATTTTGCGACCCTTCCTGGGGAAAATGACCCTGGAATTGATCTGATACTATTACCAGTAGGGGAAGAAGAACCAGCAATGACAAGTGGGGATAGCGCTGTAAATTGGCCAGATAATCCCTATTTTAAAATTGGCCCAAGAAAACTATTTACGGACGGTGCGTTCCAGCTTCAAACGGCTTACTTATCGCAGGCATATCATAAAGTTTTACATACTGATAAGCCGCGAGGTGTGCCATATGTGGAAATAGAAGTTCATAAAAGTGAAGTGTTACGTTTACATCAGCTAGGATATCAGATTCATTGTCACTGCAATGGTGATGCAGGTGCAGATATGTTTATTGATGCGGTTGAGCAGGCGTTAATAAAGCACCCACGCAGTGATCACAGACATACCATTATTCATGGACAGACCCTTAGAGAAGATCAGTTGGAGCGAATGGCTAAACTGGGAATGACAGTCAGTTTTTTTTCAGCTCATATCTATTTTTGGGGGGATTTACATTACGAAACTATTTTGGGCCCTGAACGTGCAGAACGGATTTCGCCCGCCGCATCAGCACAGCAACATGGCATTCGTTTTACCATTCACAATGATGCTTCTGTCACTCCGACACGGCCCCTTCATCTTGCCCAATGCGCTGTTGAAAGACAAACTTATGGGGGTAGGGTATTAGGCGAAGATCAGAAAATTAGCAGATTATCAGCTTTGCGTGCCCTGACAATTGATGCCGCATGGCAAGTTTTTGAGGAAACTAACCGAGGTTCAATTCAAAGTGAAAAATTAGCAGATTTAGTAATTTTATCAGAAAATCCTCTTAAAACCACTAAACCACTGAATGAAATTCGCGTTCATCAAACCATCCGCCGAGGCAAAATTGCTTATCAAGAATAATTATCTATTTAAGTTCTCTGCTGGACTAAGATCCGCGGATCAATTTTGCCTTTCCCAGGATATTACCGCGGTCTCTGATACCCTGTCTCTGATGGCTGAACGGATATCATAGACATTGGCATTTATGCCTAAACGCTTCTGCAACGCTAAGCGGCGGGTATTATTGGATAATGGCTTTTTATTAAATGGTGATAGGAAGAGGAGGGCATCTCGCAGAAGTCAGTGCCTAGCCAAAGATACGGTGTCAATGAGATAGAGGCAATTGTCGTCACCGTATTTACCCGCCGCGGATGCTCTCTTTACATGTAACGCTAAATGCTTATGTGCTTGTCCGGAAGCCATTATGTAAATCCCCCATTTTCCCCCACATTATAGCCAAGAGTGGGATGGATTGCCTTGAATGGAACATCACTTTCATGTCGTGATTATCCCGTAATACCCCATAAAAATAGGAAAAAGAGAATATTAAGACGAAAGGGGAGGTATACAATAAGAGAAAATGGCGGATGGGGTGGGATTCGAACCCACGATGGGCTTTCACCCATGCCGGTTTTCAAGACCGGTGCATTCAACCGCTCTGCCACCCATCCGCGTTGGCAATCTTTTATCACTGGATGATAAAGAAATAAAGCCGCAATCCGTCACCCCAGGCGGTTTTTTTCACTCTTGCTCATGATCTTGTCTTTTCTGGGATTGCTCAACACATGGTGAGGTGATAGGTCAGAAGAAGTAAAGTTATTCGAGAGAATATCAAAAATGACCCAAGCACTGACTCTTTCCATTCCATTTTTTGCGGTAATTTTTCTTGGTATGGGTTCTCGTTGGATCAACTTTTTTGACGCCAACGCTGCAAAAATCCTTTCCCGATTTGCTTTTTTTATTGCTCTTCCTGCCTTTATGTTCAGCAGTGTTGCCAATAGCGATGTGAGTTTGTTTTTTAATCTGGGGTTTCTGTGGCGGTATGAATTAGCAACTATCATCATTTTTCTATCTAGCGCTTGGCTAGGAATTGTTTTCTTTCGGTTGAACATCAATGAGGGCGGTGTGCTTGGCCTTGCCTCAGCTTATCCCAATTATGGTTATATGGGTGTGCCATTGGCAATTATGGCGTTTGGGCCAGTGGCGGCATTACCCATGGCGCTTATCCTGCTTGCCGACACAGTGGTTCTTTTGGCACTAGTGGCGGTGTTTGTAGCCCCGCGCCAAGGTCATTTTGGTGTTGTCATCTTTAATATCATCCGCACCATGATCAGTAATCCGTTATTGGTATCAGTCGTTATCGGCGTTTTGTTTGCGCTATTTGAACTCAAATTGCCAGAAGTAGCGAACGGATTAGTGGTCATGTTATCTGGGGCGGCGGCACCGACAGCCTTATTTGCTCTTGGCATGACCTTATATGGGCAACCCCTTCGTCATTCTGTGGGTGAGATCAGCTTAATAACTACGTTTCGTCTCTTTGCCCATCCGGTATTGCTGTTGGGGATATTTTATCTTTTCCCGGGGCAAGATGTGCTGTGGATGAATGTTGCTATTCTTAGCGCATGTCTTCCGGTAGCTGCGAATGTATTTATGCTGGCGCAACATTATCAACATTATGTTGGACGCGCCGCGACCTCGTGTCTAATCACCACTGTTATTGCAACGGTAACTGTACCGATGGTTCTTTATCTATTGATTGCGGAAAAGTTATTTTTTCATCCCTAAGGCGGCATTGATATTGTCATTTGTCCCTATAACAGATACAACATATGGTATAAACATAACCAGCGGAGATATCTGTGATGCGCATCATTCTAGCAATTGGTTTTATGCTCTGGGTACCACTCGCTCTCGCGGATGCTTCTTTTGATGAATGGCTAACGCAGTTACGCAAAGACGCTGTTGCCGATGGCATATCGGACACAACCCTTGATGCGGCGCTCAAAGATGTCAAACTGATTGAACGGGTTATTGAACTTGATCGCAGCCAGCCTGAGTTCACCCTGACCTTCGCGCAATATCTTGAACGTGTGGTACCCGTTTCACGCCAGAAAAGAGCCAAGGCAAGATTTAATGAACATCGTGATCTGCTTACAGAAATTGGTCAAAAATACGGTGTTCAACCTCGGTTTGTTGTCGCGCTCTGGGGGATTGAAACTGATTTTGGCCGTGTGCAAGGGGGATTTAAGGTTATTCCTGCCCTTGTTACGCTAGCCTATGACGGAAGACGATCAGAGTTTTTCCGTAAAGAATTAATGGATGCCCTGCATATCCTAGAAGAAGGGCACATATCCGCAGAAGATATGAACGGAAGCTGGGCGGGTGCCATGGGGCAAAGCCAGTTTATGCCATCTTCGTTCCGCCAGTATGCGGAAGATTATAACAAAGATGGGCATAAGGATATCTGGTCAACCCAGTCTGATGTATTTGCTTCGGCGGCAAATTATCTAAAAAGTGTCGGATGGCAAGATGATATGACGTGGGGACGTTTGGTAAAACTCCCTTCATCAGGTATCGCCAGCCCAGATAAAGCTATGGCACTTCATGATAACAAAACAAAAAAATCTCTTCCAGAATGGGCAAAGCTTGGGGTGTTAAGTGCTGATGGGTCTTCGTTACCAACCCGGGCTCTCCAAGCCCGATTGGTATTGCCTGATGGAGCTGATGGGCCTGCATATTTGGTTTATGCAAATTATGAAGCGATTTTAAGATGGAACCGATCCAATTATTTTGCCATCGCTGTTGGCACATTGGCTGATAGTATGCGTGAGGAATAATAATGCGGTTTTGGGTATGGATATTTAGCGCATTGGCCTTATTAGGAATAACTGGTTGTACCACCAACCTAGAGCTAGCTGCCACAGCGATTAAAAAGTATAACAAATCCCAAGAAGAAAGCAGCGACAAGCCAACCCCACATTATAAAGTTGGCAATCCCTATGAGATTTTCGATGTCTGGTATTATCCAGAGCGCGATTTGGAATATGATGAAACGGGTATTGCCTCATGGTATGGCGAAGCAGATGCAGGTAAACCCACCGCGAATGGTGAGATTTTTGATCCTAGTTTGATTTCTGCCGCTCATAAAACCCTGCCTTTGCCTTCTGTGGTTAGGGTGACAAATCTCGAAAATGGACGTTCCATTGCTGTCCGCGTGAATGATCGCGGGCCTTTTGTAGCAGGACGCATTATCGATATGTCAGAGGAGGGCGCGCGTGTTCTTGGATTTCACAAAAATGGGGTGGCAAGGGTAAGGGTGCAAATTCTTGTTGAAGAAAGCCTGCGTCTGGAACGTGAAGCCAAAAATGGTAACTTTCCTATGCTTGCTGATCTGACAAAGCCGGAACTTCCATCGGCCCAAGCTGCAGAAGTGCCTGCCAGCACATTGGTTTTAAATAACGGCCAGACTGTGGGCGGAAATGGTGTCAATTCCTCTGTCTCTGCCATTGATTTAATTAATAATTCTGCATCACCGAATTTGCTTACGGGTGAAGCTCTGCCAACAAGCATTTGGATTCAAGTTGGGGCGTTTAGTAGTAAAAATAATGCTCGTGCGGTGATGAGCCGTGTTTCTGATATCGCTGAGGGCGAAATTTCTAGCTTTGATAACGGGATTAATGTTTTACATCGGGTGCGTCTTGGTCCAGTGACCTCAGTTGAAGAAGCTGACCGTATTTTGTTATCCGTGATTAAAAAAGGGTATCAAGGATCAAAAATCATCCTTGAATGACCATATTCTAACCACAAGATGGCCTCAGCCTTAAGGCATCACTCATGGCAAATGACCAATAAATAAGGAAATCCCATGTCTTTAATTTCTTATCTCACCAAATACTTTGTTGTTCTGGCTCTATCTATGATGATGGCTGTGTCGGCAAGGGCAGAAATCATGTCACCATCTGAATATGTCATGATCATGGATTTTGATAACGGTGACGTTTTGTTTGAAAAAAATGCTGATGAAGCGATGAAACCAGCATCAATGGCAAAAATGATGACTGTTTATTTGCTACTAGATCGCCTCAAAAATGGCGGTTTAACAATGGATGATACCTTTCTGGTATCGGAAAAAGCATGGAAAAAGGGCGGTTCACGGACTTTTCTTGAACCAGGCAGCCAAGTTAAGGTTAGCGATTTGTTGCGCGGCATTATCATACAAAGCGGAAATGACGCTGCTATTGTTGTGGCCGAAGGTCTAGCAGGCTCAGAAGAAGCCTTTGCCGAACGCATGACAGAAAAAGCCGCTGAACTGGGGATGAGTAACACGGTGTTTGGTAATTCTACAGGCTGGCCAGATACGGTGACGACAACTACGGCGCGTGATCTTGCAATTTTAGCAAGGGCGTTGATATCGGAGTTTCCGGAACAGTACGTAATTTTTAAAGAAACCGGATTTACTTATAACAACATTACGCAAAGCAACCGTAATCCATTGATTTATAGTTCAGAAGGGGCAGATGGTCTAAAAACGGGTCATACCGAAGCATCAGGCTATGGTTTAGTGGGTTCTGCCATTCGCGGTGATCAGCGAATGATAATTGTGGTCAATGGTCTTAGTTCATCAAAAGAAAGAAAGAATGAGAGCATCCGTTTGATGGATCTCGCTTTTCGCATGTTCAATCGCTATGAGTTGGTTAATCAAGGCGATGTTCTTGGCTATGCCTCTGTCTGGATGGGGGAAAAAGGTGTTGTGCCTTTGACGGTTTCTAATGATATTAATAGAGTGCTAAGCAAGGCTTCTGCAGATACGGTAACAACCCAGACAGATTGGCCTTCAAGCGTATCTGCCCCGATTGCCAAAGGCCAAGAGTTAGGACAATTAACCCTTAACATTGATGGCAAAATGCATCACTACCCTTTGGTTGCTGCAGAAGCAGTTGAGGATTTATCTTTTTATCGTTATCCCGGCGCCTATCTCCATTATCTGATCTTTGGGATGGAAACCAAGGCTGTTAGCAAATGAGTCATGGGGTTTTTATCTCCCTCGAAGGCGGTGAGGGGTGCGGAA
>Ga0255771_1002161_pt1 | contig 20086 bp, 28 predicted proteins | sample 011ome_19_FD_179969 | JGI IMG/M metagenome (GOLD analysis project Ga0255771, IMG submission 179969) | Coastal salt marsh microbial communities from the Groves Creek Marsh, Skidaway Island, Georgia - 011510BT metaG (version 2) | ecosystem: Environmental > Aquatic > Marine > Intertidal zone > Salt...
CTGAAAAAGCCCGGCAGAGGATGGTTAAAAGTGGTGGTCGAGACTTAGATGATATTGCAGACGCCATTCTTCAGCGTTGGGAAGCATAACCTATACCCACAACGCCAATATGAAGAGGATTAACTCACAATGGCTATTTATCAGACCTATCAACAAATCGGTATCGCTGAGAACATTTCCGATCTAATTTCGGACGTGACGCCCTCAGATACCCCATTTTACAGCATGATCAAATCTGAGAAGGTACACAATCGTGTGTATCAGTATCAGACAGACTCACTTGCAGCCGCCGCAGCCAATGCACAAGTCGAGGGATTTACTGCTACATCAGGCACAGCAATCCCAACAACCATGATCAGTGGTAACACTCAGATCCTGGCAAAGACTTTTGCTGTAAGTGCAACGGCAGATGCTATAAAAGCTTACGGAAGAGCAAAAGAAACTGCGTTAACAATGACTTACAGTGCGAAGTTAAAGCAAGTAGCGTAGTATAAACTCCGTGAACTCAGGGGAAGCCCCACCACTTTTACAGTGAGGGTAATCCTGAGCGAAGCCTCAAGAGAGGAACGTGCAACGACTATCCAGAAATGGAGTACACCCAAGTGGGTGGAAGCGCGGAGGCCTATAACACATAGGCATGATATAGTCTGATCTCATGGGATAACCATGAGCGGCCCTTAGGGCGGTTAGGGCATAACGACCCCTAATGAACACAAATGACCAGCTTTCAAAAGCACTAAAAGAAATCAAGAAAGACGTAGAGTTCGCCTTTGTTGGTGCCTCAAATGCCGGTACAGCCGGTAACGCCACAACAGCACGTGAGATGGATTCAGCAGACCAGCTGATCGATGCATCAGTCACAACTGCTGGCGGTACAGCTGCGCTGACAGAAGCCATGATCACTGCATGTCACCAGGCCCTTTACAACGCGGGTGGAGATCCATCCGTTTTGATGGTGAAACCCGCAGACAGTTTGATTATCGCTGGATTTACCGGGGCCGCCGGTCGCAGTCGGGAATTCAACGATGGAAACACAACACTAACTAGTGTCGTGAATCTGCTGGTAAGCCCCTTCGGCGAACTAAAAGTGGTTCTCAACCGCCACCAGATGACCACAAATGCATTCCTCTTGGATCCATCAATGTGGCGTACAGCGACACTACGTCCGTTCACCCGGACATTGTTGGCTAAGACAGGCGACTCAGACACCCATATGGTTGTTGGGGAACTTGGCCTTATGCACAAGAATCCACTTGGCTCAGGACAAATTGACGCCCTTACCTAAGTGTAACTAATAGGAGTGGAGGGGATCCCTAGTGGATTTCGCTCTCCTTACCACTACCCCTTCACACCTACACTAATACCCAACCCTCAGAGGCTCCGGCCCCTGGGGGTTTTTCTATGCCTAAAAGGAGAATACGAATGGCAGACAAGATCAACCTAACTGGTATCAACAACGACTTTAAAGAAGAAACCGGGAACCTGGTTCGCCGGGATAGCCAGATCATTAGTCAGGGTTTCCTGGACGACCTTAAAGACAAGAGGAACGCGAGTAGAAACCACTTAGAAGGTGACTACCAACATGTGGCCTCGATCCCGGTAATCTTTGTCGAAAAGTGGCAGCGCGAAGGTTTCGATATCATGACCGACAAAAGCATCACTCTTAAACAGATAGTAGCCAAACTAAAGTCCGAAAACCTCGAAGGCTTCATGGCAACAGAAAAGAGCATCTAATGTACAAGAACAAAGGTGGACGTAAGAAATGAATTATGGCGATATCAAATCTCATTTTAATGAGTTGCTTAACCGAAGTGACATCACCCCGACACTTACCACACAGTTTGTTGACCAGGGTATTTCCCGGATCCAGAGACAACTACGCACCCCTTTGAACGAGAATGTTAGTACATATGTTATAAGCGGTCAGACACCATCGTTGACCCTACCTACAGACTTCTTAGAGATTATCTCGATCTATCATGAGTCCATTGAGTTAAAACGTGTTCCTATGGAGACATTCCGTCCCTTAGCGCAAAACCCAATGGCAGGTCGTCCTGAGGTGTTTGTACGTCAACAGCAAGACATTCAGATGCATCCTCAGCCTACCACCGGTAACGTGGTTCTTTACTATTATGGTGAATTTGCACCGATGGTACTAAACACTGATGAGAACACACTGGCTGCGGTAGCTCCCGACCTTATAACGTATGCGGCTCTAACCTACGCCGCAGACTATTATTTAGATGAGCGTGGACCGTTGTTTGAGGATAAGTTCCGGTTATTTCTTAGTGAACTACAAGCACAGTCAGACGACCAGGAGCTAAACGGTGGGGTGCAAAGTATCCAACCAATGTCACGCTACGATGATTACCAATCCACCTACATTGCTTATTAAAGAGGTAGTCGCTTCATGGCAAACTCCAGTTTCTTCAAGAACACAGGCACAAGCACCCAGCTTCAAGGCTCCGCAAGTGCATCAGCCGCAGCGGCTCTAGCTTCAGAACAAGCTGCTTTAGCCAGCGAAAATGCTTCGGCAACCTCAGAAACCAATGCTGCCGCAAGTGCCGCAGCCGCCCTTGCCAGCAAGAACGCAGCCGCATCAAGCGCAGCTTCAGCTAACTCAGACGCATCAGCAGCCTCGATTTCTGCTACAGCCTCGCAAACAGCAGCGACATCATCTTCTGCAAATGCCGCTTTGACATCTGCCGATGCCACGCAAACCGCTGCCGACCGTATCCAAACTGGCCTCGACCGTGTGGCAACAAATAGCGATGTAGTTCAGACAGCAGCAGACCGTGTGCAAACCGGATTGGACGTAACGTCATCGAGCAACTCAGCAGCGGCAGCTTTGTCTAGCCGCAACGCAGCGGCAACCTCAGAGACCAACGCAGCAGCTTCAGCCGCATCCTCATCTGCGGATGCCACAGCCACAGCAAGTGACCGTGTACAAACCGGCCTCGATGCCGCTTCTACAGCCGCCGATGCCATTGCTACAGCAGCCGATAGGGTGCAAACAGGACTTGATGTTACAGCAGCGGGAACTAGCGCAAGCAACGCAGCGACAAGCGCATCAGCAGCAGCCTCAGACGCTACAGCAGCCGCAGCTTCGGCAGCGTCAGCAGCAAACAGCTACGACCTCTTCGATGACCGTTATCTTGGCTCAAAGACAGGTTATGCAACGGCTCAGACTGGCCCTGCGCTGGACAATGACGGAAATGCTCTTGTCGCTGGAACGCTCTTTTTCTCAGCCGATGCAAACGAAATGCGTGTGTACGATGGAGCAGGGTGGATTGCAGCATCTTCAGCTGGGTCATCTAGCTTAATCAATTACCACTACACAGCTACCGCTGCCCAGACCACATTCAGTGGCTCTGACGACAACAGTAATACACTCAGCTATACCGTAGATAATCTGATTGTCACAAAGAACGGTATCGTGCTTGAGACAGGCACAGATTACACAGCAACTAACGGAACAAGCGTTGTTCTTGCAGTAGCAGCCGCTGCCGGTGACGAAATCAATGTCGTAGCGTTCAAGTCATTCACGACTGCCGATATGGTATCTGCTACCAACGGTGGCACTTTCCAGTCTAATGTAACTGTGAATGGCACAATGACTGCGACTGCCTTCTCAGGTGATGGTTCTGCTCTGACTGGTATCACCATCCCAACCTTGAGTAGTCTTGGAATTGCCAATCACGACCAATTAACTGTGGATGGCTCTGGTAACGTGGATGTCACTGGCACTGTGACGGCTGATGAATTATATATCCAATCAACCAGCAACGATTCTACTGTCAACACAATACAACTTGCACCATCAACAACTACAAATGTTCAGGGTGGTTTGGGCGTAAAGTCTGGCGGCATTATTGATGTCAATGGAAATGTTAGTGTTGGTTTGCAGGTTGGTGGCACAAGATTTGTCAATGTTGTATCTGGCGGCGACATCTCCTTCTACGACAGCACAGGCGTGACGCAAGGTTTCTTCTGGGATGCCTCAACGCAGCGGCTTGGGCTGGGGACGACTTCGCCAACAAGCCAATTATCTTTTGGTGCAAATATTGGTCGTGATTTTGCTGTGTTTGAAGGTGCTGGTGGTGCTAACAAGTATGGCATAGGCATGAGTGGAGATGGTTCAGGCGGTGACCCGTTTAGAACAAAGATTTATGCTAACGGCGTTGAGAATGTTTCTATTACCTCTTCGGGAAACGTGGGCATTGGTGGTATTCCAGCGCATAAACTAGACATTATCGGAAACGGGTCACAATTAAACTTTAATGACTCAAATAGCCGAATTACATTTGCGGGTAATCGTGCGCTTGAAGGCAACACAGCAGGAACATCTCTGCAAGTTGGAGAAGGTTATACGGATATAGCCCTTCAAGGCCGTGTGACGATGCCGTATCAGCCAGCGTTCAGTGCTTTCAACCTAGCCACTGGTTCTCAGTATCCAAGTAGCTACAACACCTGGGCGACCTTTGACAGTAACCTGACTAATTTCGACAGTCCTCGATACGCCGCAGAGGTTAATGTCGGGTCACATTTTTCAACCAGCAATGGCCGCTTTACCGCGCCTGTCGCAGGCCAATATCAAATATCTATAAACGTTGCTATGTGGGTTGGTAACACGAGTTACCTAACAATTTTCAAGAACGGCCAGTACAATTCACCGTACCAACTCGTGTATAACGCCGATTTAGGCGCGTATCAGAACATGACAATGAACCGCGTGATGACACTGGCCGCTGGTGATTATATTCAGCCGGGTTTCTACGCAAGCAGCGGTTCTTACGCTACATATATTCCCGGCGGCGGATACATTCAATTTAGCGGCTACCTCATCGGCTAATTCAACGGAGTAAAAACAATGACACAAACAATACAAATCGAACTGACAGACACTCAGTTCAAAGGACTAGAATACGCTGCATTGTCTCCGCAAGAGTGGGCTGAGAACGCAGTGACTGAACGTGCAAGGATTGCTAACGATGAAATCGTGCAGCTAACAGTCCAGCATTGCCTAGACAACGGCATCCAAGTACCAGCGACACGTGAGTTAATCGTTGCCTACGCATTTGATAACGACATCGTGAAGACCGCAGCAGTTCGCAACGCAGAGGCTGAAGCACAAGCCCTCCCAGCAGCGGAGTAACCCCACATGACAAAAGCGAATGACCTCGCCTCCTTACTGGACGCGAATGGGGACGTTGTGTCTAGCGCATTGGACAACGTACCGCCATCCAACGATGCGTCTGCACTGTCCACAGGCACTCTTCCAGACGGACGGTTTCCAGCAGTTCTACCAGCGGTATCCGGTGCAAACCTGACGAACCTTCCTGTCTCCACCCCAACGCTAACCAGCTTGGGCATAGACAACCACGACCAAGTGACCGTGACTGCTGGCGGCGCAGTGAGTGCCACTAGCTTTGCTGGGGATGGCTCTAGTCTCACTGGTATTCAAGCTGGGGCAGGGTACTTCTCAGGGAACAACGGTGCGACTGGTGATACCACAAATGGCAAGGGTGACATCTTCCGTGTTCACTCGCAGACACTCACTCAGAACGTAACCATAGGCTCGACAGACAACGCTTTGGCTGTTGGCCCTTTAACGATTGACAGTAGCACTACGCTGACCGTCAACGGAAATCTGACGGTGGCATAGATGGCTTCGATATTAAATGTAGACCAAATCAATAACGCGGCAGGGACATCTGCTGTTACGATTGACCCAAGCACAGGCAAGCCATCGTTTCCGAATGGTGCGAACTTGCCAGCGGGTAGTGTGGTTCAAGTGCAAACAGCATCCAGACTTGGCACTTCAAGTATTTCCATATCTTCAAACTACAGCTACCTATACACAAACAACAGCGTTTCAATTACACCATTGTTTGCTAACAGCAAAATCATAGTCCAAGTACACGGTGGCAACTTATTTTGTAATGCATCTGACATACGAGGGTTTGCCACAATATATAGGTCAGTTAGTGGACAGTCTGATTTAGAAATGTCAAATGGAGCGCAGACGGGTTTAGTCAATAGCTATATGGGTAGTAGCAACCATATGTCATCAGTAGTGTGCGGCGCAGTTGATTCATCATTAGTGAACAATACAACCCCACACATATATAAGTTGTATATTGCTAAGAATGGCTCTGGAACAATCTACTTTGATTACGACAAAAACACCGTCTACATGACGGCTATGGAGATTGCACAATGAGTACTCTCTATGTCGATACCATTAACGAAAAGACCAGCGGCAACGGTGTGCAGATTCCGGGTCATGTGGTTCAGGTTGTTAGTGCTTCTAGCACAGGGCTTCTTCAGACAACCAGTCAGTCATTCGCAGATTTGCCGGGAATGACTGCTTCAATAACCCCAACATCCGCATCATCTAAAATCTTAATTACCTATGTTAATCACCTTTACGTTTCACAAATACCCACTACAACGTGGCAAGCAGCTTGTACAAACCTTCTGAGAGACAGCACATTAATTAGGGAAGAAGGCACAAGTGGTTACTACACAGGCCACAACAGTGATAGCTCTAACGACAGGTTTATGGATTACCAAACAATCGTTTACTACGACAGTCCAGCGACCACTTCATCAATTACATACAAGCTACAAGGGGCAGCTAAAATCTCAGACAATGCAATTTTCTTCAACGACCCCGGTTACGCTAGAGGTGGCACATTGACTTTAATGGAGATTGCACAATGACCTCGATATTGAAAGTCTCCGAAATCCAAGACCCGACCAACAGCAACACCGCGCTGACGATTGATGCAAACGGTAATGTAAATATTCCGGGTCATGTGGTTCAGGTAGTAAATTCACTGCTAACCGGAGGTGTCAGTAATTCTTCAGGAAGTTATGCCGACACTGGCTTAACAGCTTCTATTACACCAACTAGCTCTTCTAATAAAATACTTGTGCTGGTCAACCTAACAAGTTTGGAAAGTAACACGGCTTCTGAAGGCGGTAATGTTAAGTTAGTTAGGGATGCAACAGACTTATCTGAGTGGGGTAGGTTTATGGGCTATACAAGAGTCTATATGACTAACCATCCATCAATTAGTTATTTAGATTCCCCAGCGACCACATCTAGCACGACATACAAAGTGCAGTTTGTAAGAGGACAGGGTAGTGGCACATTAAACTTAAATGCTAACACGGCCACATCATCTATGACCCTAATGGAGATTGCACAATGACCCTAATTTTAGCCGCACAGGAGTAAACAAAATGGCATCAATAGCAGAGGCTCTGACCGAACTAGGCATCACCGAATGGGTGTTGCGCGGTGAGCCAACAAATGAAGCAGAGTTCAACGAGATGTTCCGTAAGGTTACGGGCGCTGACGCAAACGGCTCGGCTATCGAAAGCAGCAACCAAGCTGACTGGGGATGTAGCTGGGCAACCGTCAACGCAAAGCTGACCGAGCTTAATGCAGCAGAGCCTTTGAAGCTGTTACGCGCCGAGCGTGACCGCTTGATTGCGGCTACCGACTGGTGGGCGTCTGCCGACCTATTGATGACCGCAGCACAGGCTACTTATCGTCAGGCACTGCGGGATATCACAGCAAGCTATCAGTCTCTTGATACTGTCGTCTGGCCTACGAAACCAGAATGAAACTAGAACAGTCTGTAACCCCAGAACTGCGTGTGGCTCTTGAGTTAGAAGCCCACGAAAAGGAATGTGCCATTCGGTATCAATCCGTAGAAGACAAACTATCCGGCTTGGACAAGCGTCTATGGCGTTTGGAAGCTATGATTATGGGGTCAACGGTGGTAATCGTTGGCCTTGCTGCATCCTTACTAATGAAACTCTAACATAAGGGGAGCGTCACTCAGGAGACGCTTATGTTAGCAGAACTCGCGGCGGCTAATGCAGCCTTCGCAATCATCCGAAAATGTGTCGAGAATGGTTCAGACCTTGCCAAAGCTGGGAAGGCCATCTCAGACTTCACCCTAAACAAAGACGCGGTTCAAAAGAAAGCCCAGAAGCAAGGCTCAAACCTTGACGGCTCGAAGTCTGACTTAGATGAGTTCCTCGCACTAGACGAACTCAAACGTAAAGAAGACGAACTGCGTTCAATGATGCAGTTATACGGCAGGGCGAATATGTACCCTGACTATGTAAAGTTCTGTGCTGAAGCCAGACGACAGAGAGCCGAAGCAGCAGCGGAAGCCAAACGTCTCGCTGTGAAACGACAAGACGATATTCTCCTTTTTATCTACTGGGCAGCTTGCATCGGCATTGGTGTCTTTGCCCTTGGTCTATTCGTATACATATTAATGGAGGCTAGTAATGTTTAAGACGCTAGTCCTTGTATGCTCTCTCATAGACCCATCGAACTGCCTAGAGATGGAGAATACTCGCCATCCGATCTTGTCAGAGAAAGCATGTGTAGCTAGGGCGATGGAGATGGCAAGCGACCTAAACCGCTACATGCCTAACTTTAAGGCTATGTCATACAAGTGTCTGCCTCTTAAACGAGGAACACTCACATGATGACAGCAGAACAGTTCCTAGCTTTAAAACTACTCCCACGGATTATGATGGCAGCTTCAACCCTAATGGCTTGGAACTGCGCCGACTGGTTCATGTCTCTTGGGCCATCAGCAACCACCCAACAAACAGCTTTTGTATCTACGATCTGTGGATGCTTTAGCGGCATGTTTGCTGTCTGGATTAACCATGAAGGAAAGAAGTGATGTTGATGTGGGACATGCACAACAGAACCACCAAAGAACAAGCCAAAGATAATAAGAAGGAGAAGGCCGATGCTTGAAGCACTCATAGGCCCGGTCAGCGGTCTCATAGGTAAGTTTGTCCAGGACAAAGACCAGGCTGCACAATTGGCCCACGACATCGCCACCCTTTCAGAACGACATGCCCAGGAGCAAGTCCTCGCTCAGTTGGCTATCAATAAAGAAGAAGCCAAAGGCAATTGGTTCCAGTCGTCCTGGCGTCCACTCACCGGTTACGTGTGTGTCCTAGGTTTCGCAGTAAACTTCCTGGTTTCACCAATCGCAGCTGGATTTGGTGTGGTCATTCCCCAGGCCGACACCGGGACCATGATGCCGGTCTTGATGGGCCTTCTTGGCCTAGGCGGTATGAGAAGCTTCGAGCGGGTCAAGAAGGTGGGCAAGTAGATGCGAGACAACTTTAACAAATGCCTGGACATGCTCTTAAAGCACGAAGGTGGTTATGTGTTCCACCCTCAGGATCCCGGGGGCCAAACTAACCTTGGTGTAACTAAAGCCACCTATGATCAGTTCTATGGCGGCGATGCAACCGAAGAGGTCATGAGAGCCATCACGGTAGGGGATGTCGCTCCTATATACCTACAGAACTACTGGGATAAGTGCCTATGCCATTCCCTGGCCTCAGGGCTTGACTGGGCGGTCTTTGACTGGGCGGTTAACTCTGGTCCAGCCAGGGCCGGTAAGGCTCTCCAGAAGGCTGTAGGGGCCGTCCAGGACGGACACATAGGTCCCATGACCATGAGACGCACAGAACAGCATGATCCTCGAGAACTCATTGAGTACCTATATACTGAGCGTGATTCGTTCTATAGGTCTCTTGATACCTTCGACAGCTTTGGAAAAGGCTGGATCCGAAGAAATAATGAAACCAGGGATCAAGCCCTGGAAATGCTTGCATAGCCTCAGATAACGCCGGTCCGCTAAAAGTGGATCGGTGTTTTTTCTAATTGGTCCACCTTAATGTGTTGCAAAGTTCCCAGGCAAACTCTATATACATGGATAGAGACCTACTCAGGTCAGGCAGCTGACTTCTAATCAGCAGGTTGGGGGTTCGAGTCCTCCCGGAATCGCCATTATCTGAGTAAGTCTCATGAGACAAATTGTCACATGGGAGCTTAAAATGACAAGACAACTCAGAACATTCAATGCCTGGTGGTTAGCCCCGGTTATGCGTATCACCGGTTTCCGGTTCAGCAAAGACTACCGCTGGGAGATCACCCTCTACCACACTGCCATATACCGGCTTGTAGACACTGTCGGTGCCAATGTTCGCGCCGGTCGGATCGGGGGTGCGTCATGAGCATCCTCGCCCCAACCAAGCCCGATGGCAAGACCTGGCGTACCGCGAAGCTCTTCGCTGTAGACTTTACAACTATATATCTCCGCAAGATCCACCAGGGGCTGCCGGTCTCTGGTGAACGCATGGTCTGGGCTATCCCGGGTCATAAGCACGTGCGTATCTGTACACCCATCACAAACCTTAAGTTCCGTATGCGCCGGGACCAATGGGACCAAAGCCCGGTCAGGAGTGCGTCATGAAGATCACACGATTGAAGAGAGGCTATCGCATCAATATGTCGGACATAGAGTTTGAGTTATATGTGCGTCTAATTGATGCTGGATCAGCAGATATGCAAGACCCAAATTTAAATGATCCAATTGAAAGATATTATGATCGGATTAATGGCACATCGAAAATCAGTAGCTGGTTTCAAATTGCTGACGACAGGAGAGGCTCATGAATATGTTAGAGCTATACCGCAGTCACCCGGACATCATCTGGGAAAACACCAAGACAGGTTCACCTGCGACAGCCAAGCATTTGGCTGAGTGCATGAAGCGCATGGAAGACTTTTGTTGCTTTAGTGACTTCGGTGACCGCCAGATCGACAACTTCAAGCCTTTAGACATCAAGCTATGGCTTAAGTCCCTCGAGCAGCGGGGCCTGTGTGGTGCTTCACAGAACCGTTACCTGGCAGCTGTGTCACGTGTGTTCAACTACGCCATCGAATATGAGCTTATGGACAAGCGTTCACCGGTATTGAAGTCACATTGGCGCAAACCATCTGCACCCCGGCCTTTAAGTTACACCCCGGAACGTGTGAATCAGCTGATTCGGTTCTTTAGATTGTCTGATGCACCATGGCTTGCTGACATGGCTGTCCTCAGTGTCAACACTGGGATGCGCCTGGGCGAGATCCTGATGCTCGATAAGGGTGAAGCTGAGGTCAAAACGGATGAAGATGGGGATCGCTTTATATGGCTTCCTGAGACCAAGAACGGCGACCCGCGCAAGGTTTACTTAAACCAGGACGCAGAGGCCGCTGTAGAGGCTCTAGCGGCGATTAAAGGGTATTATAGCCACCGTAAGTTCTATGATACCTGGACTGAGGCCCGCCGGATGGTCTGTGGTGGTGATAAAAACGCTGTATTTCACACATTTCGCCACACTGCTGCCACGAAAATGGCTAATGATTTAGGCATCAATACTGAACTCATCGGTAAAGTGCTTGGTCATCGTTGCAGTGACACGACTGCAAAGTACATTAAGCTAAATGAAAAGACCCAAAAAGACGTTGCCCGGCTAATGGCTGGTTGACCAGTTCCGCTTTTGTTCTTATAGGTATTAGAATGTATAGTCCCCACTTAACAGACCCAAATCTGATCCACCAGTCCAAAGATTGGCGGTTAGGTGGGGACACAAGTACGCCCGACTGTAGTGTTTTTAAGTATACTGGTGTCCATAAGTGTCCGGCACCACGGCGTCCAAGATCGCCATGTGTTAACTTTGGTTTTCACTCTCTCTATACAAGCAATCCAACACACTATTTTAGCTAAAACACCCCTTATTAAAAACCTCATTAAATCAATGGTTTATTAATATGTCCACCCTAGGCAGAAAGCAATTGGGTTTGAGACATAAGGAGTGTTTACTATGGCTACTAAAGTTACTAAAGATCTGTCTACAACTACCACTTTATTAAACTCTAAATACCCATCAGTGTCTAAGTTACCTAAGTCAACCGCAGTTTACTTAGATGAGATTAGACGTGAGTATAAGATGCAAGTTGATGGTCGTAAAAGGTATCAGAAGAGACAAGAATCCTTAGGGAGCCTAAGTAACAGAAACAGTTCCAGCAATTTGGTCGAAAGTGCTTTAGATGTCGTTTCCGAAGCTCTGAGGGATGATGTAAAACGTGTATTAGCTTCAGATGCTAATAAGACTGGTCCAACTCCTGGCTGGTTAGATACATATACAAAGTTAGACCTAGACGTCCTGGCTTTGCTTGGTCTTAGTACGTTTATGGACTGTGTTGGCTCCAGTAAAACAAAAGGTAGAACACTTACCTTACTTGGTCGAGCCGTTGAGATGGAACTGTTTGCTAAGCGGCTCCGTGAGTTCGATGATAAAATGGCAAAACGTATTGATGACCAGGTCAGAAAAGCTCATTCATCGATGCGATACCGTATCAAAGCTGCCAAAGCAATTGCTAGAAAGTCTGGTTTTGAAGTTAGTAGCTGGGACGTGGCAACAACCGGTAAAATGGGTGCGCCTTTGTATAATGCTATTATGGAACACTCAAATCTCTTTGAAGAGTGGACGTTGATCAAAAACAAGAAGTCGATCACGTATATTAACCTTACCGAAGAGGCTGATGAGGCCATGGTAAACATGGATTTCGTAGCTTCGTGGCAAGCACCTATGTTTAGTCCTATGATTGTCGAGCCAAGGCCTTGGACGTCTCAGTATTCAGGTTGTTACATGGATGACAGCATGGCGGCTCAAGTCCCTTTGGTAAAATCCGCTGTAGGACGTCAGCGTGTTCTAATCGATGAGGGTATAGATAAAGGTACGCTTCAAAGTAAACTGGACGCTCTTAATGCTATTCAGTCCACACCTTTTACCGTAAACGATTACACACACCAGGCTTTGTTATGGGCGTGGAGAACCAATCAGGTTGTCCAAAACATGCCAGTCTCACAAAAGCTTCCACTTTTGGAACGCCCCACCAACTGGGATAATATGGATGTTGAGCAGCGTAAAGGCTGGACAATCGATGCACGTAACATCGTGAAGAAAAACCGTGAGATCACTAGCGGTCGCCTGGTCATGAAACAAGACCTTGTAACGGCCCAATCTCTGAGCCAGTGGTCTAAGTTTTACCTGCCCCATAACTGGGATTTCCGGGGAAGAGTTTACCCGGTGCCTTCATTTTCCCACCACCGGCATGATTGCATCAAAGCTTTGTTCTACCATACAAACACTAAGCCTGTGGGTGAGGATGGTTTGTATTGGATTAAACTGAAGGTAGCTGATAATGGGGACTTTGATAAAATCAGCAAGAAACCTTTAGCACAAAGGATCGAATGGGTAGATCGTAACTTGGAGAATTGTTTGGCGGTTGGTCGAGACTTTGAGGCCTCAATCGATCTTTGGAGAAATGCAGACAAACCTTTCCAGTATCTTGCGGCTTGTCGTGAACTTTACATGGTCCATGTCGCAGGTCTGGATTACCAGAGTGGTCTTCCGATTGGTTTAGATGGATCCAATTCTGGCGTACAGCATTACTCAGGGGCTGCTTTAAGTGCCGAAGGGTTCCACGTAAACCTGACTGTCTCAGAAGAGCCTCAAGACCTTTACGCTAAAGTGGCTGACCATGTCGTAACGTCAATTAATAAAGATGATGCGTCAGATGCAGTCGTGAATGCATGGCAGAAGTTTGGTGTGGGACGTAAGACGGTCAAACGTAATGTCATGACCTACCCCTATAGTTCAAACCTTTATGGCTTCAGGGACCAGATTGTAGAAGACTTCATGCGACCCATAAACAGCCAAGTGATGCGTAAGCAGATCGAAGCAAACCCTTTTGAGGTTAACCGGGATGGTGGTTTTAAAGCTGCCGGTTACTTGGCTCGAAAGTCCTGGGTGGCAGTAAATGAAATCATTGCTGATGCAGCAGTCGGGATGGATTTCTTTCGTAAGCTAAGTCGGCTGACGTCCCATGAAGGTAAACATATGGAATGGGTAACCCCTTTAGGGTTCCCAGTCGTTCAAAGATACAGCGGCACAAGCCTAAAGAAGATTAAGATGTTCTTGTATGACCGTGAAACAAAGGTTCGCCGCCGGTCTCAGATCACCTACAAAGAGGCGTCTGGTACAATTAACAAGCCTAAGTCTTCATCGGCTGTTGCGCCTAACATCATCCATAGCCAGGACAGCTGCCACTTACACATGACTGTTTTGGAATGCATGGAAAAGCACAATGTCAGGGATTTCTTCATGATCCACGACAGCTTTGGTTGTGTCCCGGCAGACGCCTGGTCGATGTACTATGCAGTGAGGACAACCTTTATACAGCTTTATACAGAGAACAACCTTTATGAAGACCTATTAAACCAGGTGAAGCAGCAATTGGATAACCCAGATGCAGTCGATTTACCTGAGTTACCGGAGCGTGGAGACTTAGACCTAAGCCAGGTCCTCGATAGTCGATACTGCTTCATTTAATCCTAATACGTGCCGCTAGGGGCTAACGTAGCTGGCAGAGTAAGACTCGCAGAAAGCCTAGCATAACCTTAGAGAGCCTATCGAGGGTCGTCCTAAACCGGGGCGGCCCTTTCTCTATGGTCCCTTCCACACATTTCACGGAGTTTCCAATGCACCCACGAGAAAGGGTGCTTGGTTTGGCACGTCTGGCTGTTGAAGCCGGGGAGCCAATCCCAGTTGACGTAATCGCAGAAGCTGAAGCCTTAGGGATCTATGCGTCTGCTTTGGGTCAACCAAGCACACCCACACTAGAACAATTAAGAGCGGAAAAGGAGAATACCAATGGCACAAGCCAAGTTACCATATCAGACGAACAAGGGCCGCGCACAATATCCCTGGCTGACATCGCCCGATACTAAGTATGACAGTGACGGCGTTTATCACACGTCACTTATCGTCCCAGCCGAACAGGCAAAAGCTATTATCGATCAGGTTAAAGAGTTTGCCAAAGATGAGATGGGTAAAAAGGCACAAACAGCCCAGATGCCCTTCAAAAGCGACCCGGTCACTGGTGAGATTATCTTCAATGCCAAGACTAAGTTCGAGCCGAAGTTTTACGATTCATCAGGTTCAATCCTTGTAGGCAATAAAATACCAAAGCTGTACCGGGGAGCTATTTTGAAACTGGGCGGTAATTTTACAATCTATGATCTTGGGTCAAACCATGGCGTTAAGATGAACTTGAGTAAAGTCCAAGTCATTGAGTTAGGTGACCCTAATCAGGATGATGGTGAAGGCTTTGATGCAGTCGAAGGTGGCTTTATTGCCCAGGCTGTTGCAGCGGATACCTTTGACGACAGTGGTGATGCGGATGGCGAAGCGTCCTCGAACTACAACTTCTAAGGTCAGACGTAACGCAATCAAACATGGTTATAGGTCAGGCCTCGAACACACGATCTCTCAGCAACTCGAGAAAGCCGGTGTCCCGGTAATTTACGAACAAGAGAAATTAGCCTACGTATGGCCCTCGAGGCCCTCGACCTACACCCCAGATTGGAAGCTGCTAACGAAAGACGGCAGCTATTTTTATGTCGAATCAAAAGGACGCTTCCTGACTCAAGAGCGTCAGAAGCACCTCCTTTTGAAGGAACAACATCCAGACATCAACATCAGGTTTGTCTTCAGCAGTAATCAGAAACTCTACAAAGGTTCAAAGACCACTTACTCAATGTGGTGTGAGAAGCATGGGTTTCAGTATGCGTTCAAGACAATCCCTGATGCATGGTTGGAAGAATAGTGCATTAAGGGAGCGACACTATTATGGAAGCCTCACAGTTAACCGAAAGTAATTTAGTAGGACATGGGCCATGCGACAGCTGCGGAAGCTCAGATGCCCTGGGAGTTTATGATGACGGACATTCGTATTGTTACTCCTGTTCGACCTACCAACCATCTGGCGAGGGATCTCAGGTCCCGCAAGTATCGCCTAAAGAAACGCCCCAGCAAAAAGCGTTACTCAAGGGCGAAACTAGGTCGATTAAAGCTCGAGGATTAACTGAGGAGACTTGTCGGAAGTTTGGTTACCTGGTCAGCCAGTATAATGGAGAGCCTGTCCAGGTAGCCAACTACCGCAATAAAGATGGTGTCGTGGTAGCCCAAAAGCTACGCACTGCAAACAAGGACTTTAGCATCTTAGGTGATGCTAAAAAGATGACCCTCTACGGATCACACCTGTGGAACAAGGGGAAGAAGCTGGTGATATGTGAAGGTGAAATTGACACCTGCACAGTCTCACAGATTCAAGGGCATAAGTGGGCGACTGTCGGCCTGCCTAACGGCGTGGCAGCTGCCTCACGTACAATTAAAGACAACTGGGATTACATCATGGCCTTCGATGAGGTCATCTTGATGTTCGACCAGGATAAACCAGGGCAAGATGCTGCACTGAAGTGTGCTGAGATCTTCCCTGCCGGTAAAGTTAAGATTGCCGGTCACTTGCCTTTCAAAGATCCAAATGAGTGCTTACTCAATAATGAATCAGCAGCTGTCGTAACTGCCATCTTCCAGGCTCGAGACTATCGGCCCGATGGTATCGTTGCGGCGTCTGACTTCGATACAACAATTGGTTTGGATGATGCTGCTTCATCCATCAGTTACCCCTACGAACGCTTAAACTCTATAACAGGCGGAATCCGTAAGGGCGAAATGGTAACCATATGTGCAGGGTCGGGGTCAGGCAAGACAACCTTTTGTAAAGAAATAGCCTACCACCTACATCAAAACCTAGATCAACAGGTTGGTCTTCTTATGCTCGAAGAAAGCAATAAGAGGACTTTACGTGGCCTGGTTGGACTTCACCTCAATAAAAACATCACGGTGGACCCTAGCCAGGCAACCCAAGAAGAGATCGAAGAGGCCTTCAGAGAGCTATTTGCTCCCACAAAGCCCCCTCTGTACCTCTTCGATCACTGGGGTAGCTCAGACGTTGATCTAATATGTCAGCGGATTACCTACATGGTCAAAGCTCTAGGCTGTCAGTGGATCATCCTCGATCACGTATCAGTCATGGTGTCAGGCCTGGCAACAGGCGATGAACGTAAGCTCATAGACATTGCGCTTACCAAGCTTGCAACGCTCACACAAGAGCTACAGATAGGCTTGATTATCGTAAGCCACCTACGCCGCCCAGACGGCGACAAGGGCCATGAGGACGGCGCAGTGGTCCGTCTAGGGCAGCTTCGAGGTTCACACTCGATTGCCCAGCTTAGTTCCATGTGTATCAGCCTACAAATAGACCCTGATGACCCTGCCGGGGACACCAGGTCTATGCATGTTTTAAAGAACCGTTGGTCCGGTGAGCAAGGCTACGCCGGGACTATTAAGTACAACCGCGCAACTGGACGCTTATTAGATCAAAAGGAGATGTTCTGATCATATGGGCAAACGCAGTAACTTTGAGCGTGTTCCCAGAGACTTTTACCCTACACCAGAAGCCGCACTAGCCCCTCTAACGGCAAGTGGCTGTCTTAGCCCCTACGTCACCTACGCTGAGCCATGTGCAGGGCAGGGTGACCTTGTAGGGTATCTAAACAAAAGAGGTCTTCAGTGTCTCTACACAAACGACATTGAACCTCACCCTGGGAATGACGAAACTAAGGACTTCCGGGACATCACAATAGAAGACGTTAGAGGTTGTGATGTCATCATTACGAACCCGCCATGGGAACGTAAGCTACTACACCAAGCCATCCTACATTTCACATGGATGAAGCCCACCTGGCTTCTGTTCGATGCTGACTGGATGCACACCAAACAATCCATACCGTACTTACAAAACCTTCACACAGTAATCAGCGTTGGGCGTCTCAAGTGGATCCCCGGCTCGAAGTCGTGTGGGAAGGACAATGTCTGTTGGTATGGCTTCGGCAAGTTTCCCCCACGCCATGGGATCAGATTTATAGGTAGGAGAGCCTAATGAACAAGTTAACTTTAGATGAATACCAGGCAGCTGCGGAACGCACGTTTATCGTTGAGCAAGACAAGATCCCATATTTGCTATACGGATTGGCATCTGAGACAGGCGAGGTCCTGGGCAAGGCCAAACGTGTAATCCGGGATACTGTAGTCCCTTTTGACGATATGTCTTACGAAACACGTAAAGAGATCGCCATGGAGCTTGGCGATGTGCTTTGGTACGTGGCGACACTCGCAGGTCATCTTCAGTTTGACCTTAGCCGGGTAGCTGAGATGAATACCGCCAAGCTCGACCGGCGTATGCAAGCAGATCTGATCACTGGCAGCGGTGACAACAGATGAGGTTGGTCTTCGACATTGAAACCAACGGCCTACTCCCAGAACTAACAACCATCCACTGCATAGCATTTAAGAACATCGACACCAACGAGATCAAAAGCTTTGGTCCTGAGGGTGTCGAGGATGCGTTGTTGTTTCTCAGCAAGGCCACAGAGTTGATTGGTCACAACATCATCAACTTCGACATCCCGGCAATCCAAAAGGTTTACCCAGGGTGGAACACAGAGGCCAAGATCACTGACACATTGATCCTGTCCAGGCTTATCAAAGCCGACTTAAAGAACGAAGACTTCGAGAGAGACCACCAAGCAGACTTTCCAAAGAAACTATATGGCAGTCACGCATTAAAAGCCTGGGGCCTACGTCTTGGTAACCATAAAGGTGACTATGACGGCGGTTGGGACAGCTTCAACGTAGAAATGCTTCATTACATGGAGCAAGACGTCCAGGTAACGCATGACCTTCTTAAGTTCCTACAGCCAGACACATGGTCACAAGAATCCATCGACCTCGAGCATGAGGTCGCACATATTACGGACGCCATAGGTAAGGCTGGCTGGACCTTTGATAATAAGAAGGCCGGGGAGCTATATGCTGCTTTGGCACAAGTGAGGTCCAAGCTCGAACTCGAGATGGCTGACCTCTTCGAGCCATGGGAAATCCACGAAGAGTTTATCCCTAAGGTCAACAACAAGAAGCTGGGTTATGTCAAAGGTGAGCCTTTTACAAAGGTTACCGTGGTTGAGTTTAACCACAACAGCCGTAGACACATCGAGCATTGCCTGAAACTCAAGTATGCCTGGGTGCCTAAGAGCTTTACCCCGGCAGGTCACGCTATCATCGATGACGTGGTCCTGGGTGAGCTTCATTACCCTGAGGCGCAAAAGCTCTCTCAGCTATTCCTGTTGACCAAACGCCTAGGTCAATTAGCGGAAGGTGGTCAGGCCTGGCTCAAAAGAGTGGATGCTGACGGTAAGCTGCGGCACTCAATTGTTTCTAACGGTACTGTGACAGGCCGTGCATCTCATCGATTTCCAAATTTAGCCCAGGTCCCTGCAACCAGGTTGCCATGGGGTCAGCAGTGCCGTGAGTTATTCACGGTTGACCCTGGGTATTCCCTGGTTGGTACGGATCTTTCGAGTCTCGAATTGAGATGCCTAGCCCATTTTCTTGATGATGGAGGTGCATATGCGAAAGAAATCCTGGATGGCGACATCCATACAGCAAACCAGAAGGCGGCAGGTCTCGACACGAGAGATCAATCGAAAACCTTCATTTTCGCACTGTTGTACGGAGCCGGAGACGCCAAGATCGGATCCATCATCGACAAAGGTGCCAAAGAAGGAAAGCTCCTAAAAGAGCGTTTCATGGAAGCAATACCTGCCTTTAGGACCTTAAAGAAGGCTGTAGAGCAAGCCTCAAAGCGTGGGTTTATCAAAGGCCTCGATGGTCGCCAGGTTAAGGTGCGAAGCGCACATGCTGCCCTCAATACCCTGCTGCAAAGTGCAGGTGGCCTGATCTGCAAGAAATGGTTGTGCCTGGTTGATCAAGAAATCAAAGCCCAGGGCATCGATGCACAGATCATCGCTTGGGTACATGACGAACTCCAAATCTCAGTCAAGAAAGGAAGCGAACAGGATGTCTGTAATATCGCTAGAAGAAGCGCGGAAAAAGCTGGAGAAAGCTTTGGATTCCGCATCCCAGTCGCCGCCGATGCAACCATCGGGACAACTTGGGCAAATACCCACTGATCCTGGCTCTGACGGTAGTGCCGAAGAGGGCCTAATGAAGATGTACCAAGTGTGCAGGGAAGCCTGGCACAAGGGCTTCAAATGTAAATCTAAGTTCGCAAGGGATAACGCAGAGGTGGTCGCTATATGTGCCACTGAGGGCCTTATCACAACTGAGATCGTCTTAGGCGTCTGGGGTAACACCTGGATGGTCAACGACCAGGGTGCAGCTTTTATGTCGGAGATTGAACATGATTTTGGTTGATGCGGATATCTTA
>Ga0255771_1002168_pt1 | contig 20054 bp, 17 predicted proteins | sample 011ome_19_FD_179969 | JGI IMG/M metagenome (GOLD analysis project Ga0255771, IMG submission 179969) | Coastal salt marsh microbial communities from the Groves Creek Marsh, Skidaway Island, Georgia - 011510BT metaG (version 2) | ecosystem: Environmental > Aquatic > Marine > Intertidal zone > Salt...
TTTTTTTCTGTCCCCGCAGATGGCGATTTATTCCCTGCCGCTGAAGGCTTTTTATTCCCTGCCGCTGAAGGCTCTTTATTTCCTGCCGCTGAAGGCTCTTTATTTCCTGCCGCTGAAGGCTCTTTATTTCCTGCCGCTGAAGGCTCTTTAAGTTTTGCTATTGAGGGTTGACGCCTTTTGCCGATATTTTTGCGATCACGATGGCGCTGCTTTATTTTCGGCTTATCTTTATCTCCGACCTTGGATTTCTCATTTTTAGCCGTTTTCTTTTTCTTTGAGGGACCGGAAAACTTTGCCGGAAATGCCTCAACCTTTCTGCGCTTGAAATCAAGATTCAAATAGCGCTCGATACTCTCCATCAGATTCCATTCCTGAGGCGCAATCAGGGAAACGGCCAGTCCGGTTGCGCCTGCCCTGCCCGTTCTGCCTATGCGGTGAACGTATTCGTCGCCGGAGCGTGGCATAGCGTAATTAATGACCAGATCAATGGCCGGAATATCCAGACCACGAGCAGCAAGATCAGTGGCTACCAATATTCCAACCTTACCGTCGCGGAAAAGGCTCATAACCCGCTTTCGCTCGTCCTGCTGCATTTCACCATGCAAGCACGTGGCTCTATGTCCCTGCTTCATCAGGAATGACGCCAGCTCTTCAGCACTTAGGCGGGTATTGGTAAAGATGACACTTTTCTTGAAACTCTCATTCGCCAGCAGCCAGCTGCATAACTGGCGCTTATGAGATGGATCATCGGCAAGAATGATTTCCTGGTTGATATAGGCATGAGCGGTACGATGGCTGCCGATGGCTATCCGTTCAGGATTATTTTGTATTTCACTGGAAATTTTTCCCAGGCCAAGATGCTTCAGGGTGGCTGATAAAAGGATTGTCTGCCTGTCCGTTTTACAATGCCCGACAATTTCCATGACAGCATCCCTCAGGCCCATATCCAGAGTACGGTCAGCCTCGTCCAGTACCAGGAATTCCAGGTCACCGAGTTCAAGTGAGTTTTTCTGCACATGCTCCAGAATTCTGCCGGGGGTACCGATGATTACTTCCGGATTCTTTCTTATCTTGGCTTTTTGTTCCTTGAAGCTTTCTCCGCCCAGGATTGTTAGAGAGCTTATTGAAGTAAAGCTGGCCAGGTCACGGCAATGACGATCCAGCTGCAGGGCAAGCTCCCTGGTTGGACTAAGTATCAAACATCGAGTCGCCGTCACGGGCGCCGGACTTTCAATCATTTTGTGAAGTAACGGCAGCAGGAATGCAGCACTTTTGCCGCTGCCTGTCATGGCACTGGCCTGCACATCCTTTCCGGCAAGCAGGGCCGGAATCATGACTTCCTGAACCGGTGTGGGAGTGCTCAGATTGAGTTTTTCCAGGCTCTTCAGTAACGGCTCATTTAATCCTAACTGCTTAAACATATGTATTCCTGAATAAAACTAAAAACTGCCAATGGGAATGAGTGAAACCAGTCATTGTAACTTGCTTCATCCCGACACGAATGCTTTTTTATTTCAGCCTGTGTGAAAATAAACTATGGCTTCAACTCACTCGAGTGGACTGATGGAACAGCAACTGCCAGCGTTTGTCTGATTCGTTCTGTCGCCATAGAGAACTGTGAATTGCTCCCCTGGAGGAATCCTTTTCCGGATTGATCTGCCTGGCATGATAAGTAGCCTGAGCCAGCCCCGGGGCCAGTATATGAACTTCAAAATCTGCAAATTGCCAGCGTGAAGAGGAGTTTTTGTTCAGTAACCACTGAAGCACCGCTTCTCTTTTTACCTCAGTACCATTCGGTGTCACTTCGCGAAAATCTTCAGACAACATGGCTTCCAGAGATTCAGGGCTCGAAGAAAAATCCTGATGCAACAAAAGCTCTTCAAGAATTCGTATATGTTCGGAAATATTCAGAATATCCATAGGTACTTACTACACCCTCAGGCATCAGCTTCCAGAGTCACTTTTGCTTCTCCCATTCCCATTGCCCGCCGCGCAAAGGCTTTGCGCACAGGCATCACAAGATCGATACTGAATAAACCAAATTTCCGAATCCATACCGCAGCAATATTCTTAGAGGAAAATAACCTGGTCATATAATGGCTGAACATTGCTGTCATGTGCTGATCCGAGCGGGTTTCATTCTGATAGCGATGCAGCAGAGCAACATCTCCCAAGGCTGTGCCCTTGGCCAAAGCTTCCAGCAGAATAGCCGCCAGATGCGCGGTATCCCTGAAAGCCAGATTAAATCCCTGACCAGCGACCGGGTGCAGCGAATGCGCGACATTTCCCAGCAGTACCAGACCGGGGCGAACCTGTTCCTGAGCCTGAATAAGACTTAATGGATAACTGTTACGCTGACCAACCCGAGTAAAACTACCCAGTCGATTACCAAACTCTTCATTCAGTTGCTGTAGAAATTCACTATCGGTTAAAGCCAGTGTCTTGCTGACCTCTTCGGTATTTCTGGTCCATACCAAGGCCGCTCGGTGCTGATTGTCATGATCGGGTAAAGGCAGCAATGCCAATGGTCCATGGGGGGTAAATCTTTCAAAGGCGACATTCTCATGAGGCAGGGTAAAAGCCACATTGGCGATAATAGCTTCCTGCTGATATGACTCCCGGGTTCTATGAATACCCAGTTTTTCGCACAGCCCTGAGCGCCCACCTTCTGCCATGACGACCAATGCCGTAGTTAAACTGCCCTGCTGCTTTCCGTCATCCAGCGTTACTTTCATTCCTGAAGGTTGAGGCTTTATGTTTGAAACACTGACACCGCTACAAATTTCAAGACTGCCAATAGCCGCCAGACTCTTATTGAACATTTTGCCCAGTAATCTGTTTTCTATGACATACCCGAGAGCGTCAACACCCAGCTCAGCGTTATCCATTCGCACTGCGCCAAATTTTCCCTGATCAGACACGTGAATCTTTTTAATCGATTCAGCATCGGATTTGAGATCTTCCCACAGACCCAGTTCCCGCAAATAATCCACGGTACCATGGGAAAGCACAGTACTACGGGCATCAAACGAAGGCTGTGCCGCAGGGGAATCCAGATCGATGAGCGTGGACTCTACCAGCAAAATGGACAGTGGAGTGTGCTGACGCGACTTGTCCAGAATACAGGCAAGGCTTGCGCCAACCATCCCGGCACCGACAATGACCAGGTCATAGGTTTGAGAGCGACATAGTCCCATCAGGCTACCGCCATGAATGCTTCAATTTCCTCTACAGTTTTTGGCAGGCCATCCGTGAGTACGTCATACCCGTCTGCCGTCACCGCGACATCATCTTCAATGCGAACACCAATGCCCCACCATTTCTTGTCGACGTTCTTGTTGCCGGGGGCAATGTAAATTCCAGGCTCAATCGTCATAACCATACCTGGTTCCAGCAGCCGCCATTTGCCATCAATTTTGTAGTCACCAACATCATGTACATCCATGCCCAACCAGTGGCCTGCCCGATGCATATAGAAATCCTTGTAGGCGCCTTTTTTAATCAAGGTCTCAACCTTGCCTTTCAAAAGACCCAGTTTTACCAGCCCCTGAGTGATTACTTTCACTGTCACCTTGTGGGGATCATCCCAGTGATTACCGGGCTTTACTACCTTGATAGCTTCCAGCTGAGCCTTCAACACCAGTTCATAAATCGCTTTCTGCTCCTTGCTGAAGCTGCCATTAACCGGGAACGTACGGGTGATATCAGAGGCGTAATATTCATATTCGCAGCCCGCATCAATCAGCACCAGATCGCCCTTTTTCATTTGCATATTATTTTCCGTGTAATGCAGAATGCAGGCATTTTCGCCACTGGCAACAATCGAGTTATAGGCCGGATTTCTGCAGCCGGAGCGGGCAAATTCATGCAGATATTCCGCTTCCAGTTCGTATTCGTACATCCCTGGCTTGCAGTTTTGCATGGCACGTTTATGCGCCCTGACCGCAATCTGTCCTGACTCACGCATAACTTTAAGCTCTGCCCGCGACTTGATCAGACGCATTTCATGGAGCAAGTGGTCCAGCACCAGAAATTCCCCGGGAGAGTGTACGCCGCTACGAACCTTGCTACGAATTACCTTGACCCATTCCATGACCTGGTGATCAAACTGTTCATCGCGTCCCATGGCATAATAGACTCGCTCCCTGCCTTCAATCAGGCTTGGCAGAATATCGTCAATGTCCGAGATGGGAAAAGCATCATCCACACCAAGAGTGTCCGCTGCATTTTCCGGGCCCATCAAGCGCCCGGTCCACATTTCCTTATGGGCATCTTTCTCCTGGCAGAACAGAAGACACTCTCCCTGCGGGCGTCCCGGTATCAGGACCAAACAGCATTCGGCTTCACGAAAGCCGGTCAGATAGTACAAATCACTGTTCTGACGAAAGGCAAAGGTTGAGTCACCATTACGCAGGAATTCTTCCGCAGATGAAAGAATGGCTATGGAGTTTGGCTCCATTTGTGACATTAGTTCTTTGCGTCTTTTTTTGTACTCTGAGTTTTTGATTTGAAGTTGTGCCATTTTGTCCGCTTATATCCGCTTATTCGATAAAAAGATTATTGCTACCCAGTAAAGGCTTTTGCTCAGTGAATATTGTCGTCTGCAATCTCCACAGATAAAGGCCCTGAAGCAGCATCTTGATCTGTGTTTTGAACAAAGACAGTAATCGCCGCCATCCTCACATATTCTTCTATTTCCATGAAATTCACTTCATTTTCAGTTTCACTGGCTTCTTCATCTTCCTGATCTACCAAGGCAATCCGTGAGAAATCATTCAGGACTTCCCGGGTTTCTTCACTCATCGCCGCATCATCACGCACCCAGGCCCCTGCAAATCCGGCATTAAAACCATCACACCACTGGGAGAGTGCAATCAAACGTTGCCTGAACTCCTCATCTTCATCGGGAATCAGTGGGCTGAAGGCATAATTTTCAGCCTGTAACTGAGCCAGAATATCTTCCGCCAGCATTTTCAGCAGGCTAGTGACTACTTCGTCTGCTTCGCTCTCAATTTCAAGAACTTTCAAACTCAGGCCGAGATCAAAAGCACGGCTATCTGCACACATCTGACCGCTTAAAACGCCATGTATTTCAGCAACCGGTGTAGAAATATGATGCGCGGCGAGTAATTCTGCTGCCATTGCATAATCAGCTGCCATTTTTTCTCCGAAAAAAAAGACTGGGACATGTAAATAATGGCGGCAATGATAGCATTACATTCCCTCAAATTGAGAAGTCTGCTGCATTAGCGGGCTTTTGCCCTCAAATCATGAGTTGACCCTGTCCTATGGTCGCTTTATAGTTACCTGCCTTTTTTTTTGGATTATTTAAGACCAATGACTGATACTAGTTTCAATACCTTAGAGGACAAAGTTGATGAACTGATTCAACTTTGTCATGACATGAAAAAAGAGAATCAAATACTCAGGGATGACAAGCATAACTGGGAAAATGAACGTAATTCTCTGGTTGAAAAAAACCAGTTGGCGAGAACTCGTCTGGAAAAAGTATTACAACGACTCAAGACACTCGAACAAGTTTAAGCAGACTCTTCTGCAAGCGGCAAAGGCTGAAAAGCTGAAGCTTTGAAGAGATGACAGGTAAAAGAGATTAGTAACAATGACAGAAGAAGTCGATACCGTAACTATTTCTATTCTGGGGCGTGATTACCAGATCAGTTGCCCCCCCGCTGAGGAAGAAGGCCTGCGCAAGTCCGCGAAATACCTCGACAAACAAATGGAAGGGGTAAAATCCCGGGGCTCAACTCTGGCCTTTGAAAAGGTCGCCATCATGGCAGCTCTGAATATTTGCCATGAATTACTGCAAAAATCCCAGCAGGCTTCTGATTCCGAGAATACTTCTCTCGACAAGGTGAAGACATTACAGGAAAAAATTGAAGTGGCACTGCAGGCCAGCAGGCAAATTGAGATCTAAATTCAGTTGATCGATTAATCCTTAGCCGGCTTCAGCTCTGCTATTCTCACTAAATTGATTGATTTAACCTCCCGTTCTTCCCACACCAATTTGCCTATTAACCTTTCCTTTATCTCCTTTTATCCAGGTTTGCGATTTGTTTTGCCGTAGATGACTAAATTCATCCCTTCTCGAATAAATTTGTCATATAATCCTCCCCACTCCCTGGGGTATTGGCCAGCTGAATATGTTCTTGAGCCGATAAGTGTTACCCGGAGGCTTTGCCCAATGACGTTGTGTGCATGTCCGCTAGACGGAAAGCCTTATACGTCGGACTGGCCACCACCTGAACCATAGGGTTCAGGACTCGTTCGGCAGCGGTATTTTGGGGAATATTCTTTTTTCTGTTTTCAATATTTTCTTGATTATTTTATTTCTGGTATGACCTTATCCGGATCATATTCTGAATAAAATAGTTAGTACTCACTACCACTTCATGCGCTAAAATTACAATTGAATTCTGAACCCTCCAGCTCAATTGACAAAAAAGCCCTACGCGCCAGCAAGCGTGAATTACGCCAGCACTTAGGCGCCGATGAACAGCACAGCACAGCTAAAACTGTCACCGAAACCGCTCTCCTGCAGTCATTCTTCCCATTAGGCAACGATATTGCCATTTATATGTCAGCCAATGGCGAAGTAGATACCGGCATTCTGCTGGAAACACTGTTGGAGCTGGGTAAAAACTGCTACTTGCCAGTGATGCTTGACGCCACAACGACGCTGGAGTTCAGGCAGTACCTGCCCGATCAGCCCCTGATTAGAAATAGCTTTGGCTTACATGAACCAGGGCCAAACGCACCTAAAATAGCCCCTCAATTGCTATCAACAGTATTTATGCCGCTGGTTGCGTTTGATGATAAGGGAAACCGACTGGGTATGGGGAAAGGTTATTACGACCGCACTTTTGCCTTCAAGATGAAGTCAGCTAATGAAACGGCTAAATCCCCTGCCAGCCCCGTACTTATTGGTCTGGCCCATGAATGTCAGAGGGTAGAAAGTCTTGAGGCAGCCACTTGGGATGTGCCCCTGAAAGGAATTATCACAGGCCGAAAAATGTACCAGTGCCTTTGATAATGTAGTTTTGCTGAAATTCGCCGCTAAATCCGGCTACAGCAAACTGCTTTGTGCAACGCTGCTAATCAGAATGCCAGCACTGAATACGATAAACAGGACCACCATGAGATCAGGACTCTTCTTCATAACATCTCCGAGACAATGGGTTAGAGTCTATATTTAAATATCTTTATTAGATAAATACGGCAAACTGCTGAACTATAAGGGTTTTATTAACCTTATGCAACCTTTACATTTTTTGTTTGCATGCAGCAATATCGTCTCGCAACCAGACACCGCCTTGGTTAGACTAGTTACACCGAGTGCGACTAACCCGATAACAGTTGAGTAATACTATGACCCAGGACGAACTAAAACAGGCCGTTGCTGCAGCAGCATTTGATTACATCCAGAAATACCTCTTTGAGGGCAGTGTTATCGGCGTCGGCACAGGCTCTACGGCCAACCTGTTTATCGAAGAGCTCGCCAAAATAAAACATGAGATCACGGCGACTGTGGCCAGCTCGCAAGAAACTGCCCGACGTCTCAAGTCTCATGGCATCCCGGTATTTGAATTGAACGCAGTGGACGAGGTGACGGTATATATTGATGGCGCGGATGAGGCTAATGAGTACCTGCAACTGATCAAGGGTGGCGGCGCCGCACTGACGCGGGAGAAAATAATTGCTGCAGTAGCAAAAGAGTTCGTCTGCATTGCGGACGCCAGCAAATTTGTCGGGGTACTGGGCGCTTTCCCACTACCAGTTGAAGTGATTCCGATGGCACGCAGCTACGTTGCGCGACAGATCGTGAAACTGGATGGCGACCCGGTCTATCGTGAGGGCTGTGTTACTGATAACGGAAACATAATTCTCGACGTCTACAACATGTCCATTGTAGATCCGAGAAAACTGGAAGCTGATCTCAACCAGATAGTGGGAGTGGTAACCAATGGACTTTTTGCCCAGCGCCCTGCAGATATTCTTTTGCTTGGCAAAGAGTCTGGCGTGGAAACCATCCGCGCAAAAACATAAGCGTATTACTTAATCCACTTCCAGCCTTCCCAGATACCGGGTTGATTTTGAACGGCCTGTTCCAGTACTGACAGGTAGCGCTTCATGGCCTGCTTTACCTTGACTTCCTCGCTGCCGTTACTGACGGGCTTGATCACCAATTCAAATTTAGCGCCTCCCAACCAGTTTAAATAAGCAGCAACAATGGGAATGTTTTTTCTGACGGCCAGCTTCACTGTACCAGTGGGGCAGGACAAACTTGTGCTCAGGAAGGAAAATTCTTTGCGATTTTTATCATCAAACACTTCCGGAAAATCATTAGCGCTGATAACGAGATGGCTTTTCTCAAAAGCACGCAAAATAGAACGCATCATGCGCTGGGGCTTTACCAGTATGATATCGCCACCATTGAGGTGTTTCTCCGCATGTTCGTATATGCGATTTACTCTACCACCAAATTTTTGATACTGCCGATTATCCTGAGCGTCCATGGCAATGGTTGTAACAGGTAAAGTGAGTCTACCCAGCAGATTACAAAACAGCATATTCAGATGGTGGTGGTAGGTCATTACCAAAACGCCTTTTTGCTGCGCATAATAATCTCGGACATACTCTGCACCATGAATTTCTACTTCACATTGCTTAATCCAGTTGGTATTTTTTTGGGCGTAGAAGCTACTCTGGAAACGTGTCAAACCAACAAGTAATTTATGGCATTGCCAGGCTTCCTCTACAGTTTCATTTTCAGGAAATATTTTTTTCAGACCAGCAACAAATGTTTTTTTTTGCCGAGCAATACGCGGATGAAACAGCGGAATAGTTTTCGACGCGAGATTATTGCCAGCGGAATAGGACAAGGTAGTGCGCAAGAGATAGGCCCAGGCAAACATGAGTTTGAAACGCAATGTGGCAAGGACGCTCATATCGCTATTTTTCCGGCTTCTGAACCTTATAAACCTGGTAACCCATCAAGCCCTTATTAAACAGTTTGGTGTAGTTATTAAGCACCAGATCCCAGTATTTTCCTACCTTGGCCTTATCTGAGCCTGCCGGAGCATCAAGTAATTCATCATTGAAATATTCCGTATATTCCTGCAATGGACGGTATACCTGCCCGCCAATATCCCTGTGCTCTACAATGACAAGATTGGCATTTTTCAGATAGTCATCAAGTTCTGTTTTGGCAGAAAAATGATTCCCGGACTTGAATGTGATTTTTGATACATCTTCGCAACTGATATCCGCGTAGACAAAAGTAGCGCCGGGCTTTAACACTCTCTGCACTTCATTAAAGAACTTCTGCTTTTCATCATAGTGGAATGAGGATTCAACACAATAGACAAAATCCAGACTGTCATCTGCAAATGTATCCATTTCCATTGAGTTGCCCTGAATAGTGCGCAATCTTTCTGCCACCGCTTTTGTTTCGGCAAACTGACGCGTCAACTGCAGATGCTCTTCAAGCAGATCATAGCAGCTTAGTTGAACCGGACATCGCTCCAGTAAACGCGCCGCATAACCACCAATACCACAGCCAATTTCAACGCCATGATCGCCTTGCTTAAGGGGGGACAACATAGTCAAAATCAGTTCAAAAAATGCCATTTCAGCATCGAATAGATTTTTACAGTCAGCCTCCCAGTAACCGAAATTAATGGCATGACTCAACTCACCATCAGCAGAGCGGGAAAGATCCGCCAGATATCCCCTGATCCATTGGTAGAACTGGTTTATCTGCTCAGAGTCTTCGTGATTGGGTTCCAATACTTACCTCGGTTTTTATTATAGGGACAAGCACCTGTCTGAGGCCTGACCTGATGTTGACTTTGGCATATCCTCAGGGACTTGTTGTAATTTTTATAGCTACCTGGTCACAGAACAGATAAGTAGTTAATAATGATCAGATCAATGACAGTGGCTGGATTCTCGAAATTGCGGGCAGTAGATACCCTGCCCACTTTCTTTAATGCCTTCAGATTACATGAGCCTTGTAGTCGCCGGCAGCATACCTGGCCGCCATCTCTTCAAGGTTATATATTTTCTTCATATTGGAAATCTGACCAGCAGTACCGAAGGCTTCCAATCGCGAAACCACAATTTCTTTCATGGCAGTGATAGTGGGAGTAAGGAATTTGCGCGGATCAAATTCTGACTTGTTCTCGGCAAGAAAACGTCTGACCGCACCGGTAGAGGCCAGGCGCAGGTCGGTATCAATATTCACTTTCCTGACTCCATTCTTGATACCTTCCTGTATCTCTTCAACCGGGACACCATAGGTTTCGGGAATTTCCCCACCAAACTCATTGATTATAGCCAGCCATTCCTGGGGGACAGATGATGAGCCATGCATAACCAGATGAGTGCCGGGAATACGCTTGTGAATCTCCCTGATTCTTTCGATTGCCAGAATATCGCCTGTGGGCGGCCGACTGAATTTGTAGGCTCCATGGCTGGTGCCTACGGCAATCGCAAGAGCATCTACCTGGGTAGCTTCCACGAATTGAGCCGCTTCTTCGGGATCTGTCAGCAATTGCTCCATGGTGAGTTTGCCCTCTGCACCATGTCCGTCTTCTTCACCTGCCATACCCGACTCGAGAGACCCCAGGCAGCCAAGCTCACCTTCAACTGATACACCACAGGCATGAGCCATTTCAACAGCCTTCTGAGTTACCTCAACGTTGTATTCGAAAGACTTCGGTGTTTTACCGTCTTCACCCAGAGAACCGTCCATCATTACGGATGAAAATCCAAGCTGGATGGAGCGCTGGCATACCGCAGGGGAAACTCCGTGATCCTGATGCATAACAATCGGGATGTGTGGAAATTCCTCGATGGCACCCTGAATCAGATGTTTAAGAAAATTGGACCCGGCATATTTACGGGCGCCGGCTGAGGCCTGAAGGATAACCGGACTGTTTACTTCACTGGCACCCTCCATAATTGCTCTGACCTGTTCCAGGTTATTAACATTAAACGCAGGAACGCCGTAACTGTTTTCTGCTGCATGATCCAGCAGTTGTCGTAAACTCATTAAAGCCATGCTCTTGTCCTTTTAACTTTGTATTTTTTAACTTTAAATATTTTATTTTTTAAACGTTATTGTTTTTACTGATTTTTACCACGTTCTTCCAATACTGCAACTGCCGGCAATACTTCTCCCTGAACAAATTCCAGAAAAGCACCGCCTCCGGTTGAGATATAGGAGATATCACTGCTGATACCAAATTTGTCAATTGCCGTAATAGTTTCCCCACCTCCGGCAATAGAAAACCCTGCGTTAGCGGCAATAGCCCTGGAAACGACCTCAGTACCACGGGAAAAAGCCTCAAATTCAAATACGCCAATGGGGCCGTTCCAGAGTATGGTTTTCATACCGGCAATGATTTCACCAAAACGTTTGCTGGTTTCAGGACCAATATCGAGGATCATGTCATCATCTGCCACCTCTGCCACCGCCTTCAAGGTTGCAGGGGCTTGTTCGGAAAACTCTTTCGCCACCATCACATCCACAGGTAACGGGATATCGGTCTCAGCCATTAACATTTTGGCTGTGGCTATCATTTCCTCTTCAACCAGAGATTTTCCAACCGGAAAACCCGCTGCGGCCAAAAAAGTATTGGCTATGCCACCGCCGACAATTAACTGGTCTACCTTTGTCGCCAGCGCCTGCAAGACTTTAAGCTTGCTGGAAACCTTTGCTCCACCAACAATAGCCAGCATGGGACGCTGAGGATTGGTCAACGCCTTGTCCAGCGCGTCCAGCTCGCCCTTTAGCAAGGGCCCGGCACAGGCTTTTTCGGCAAACCTGGCCACACCATGGGTACTGGCCTGAGCTCGATGAGCAGTGCCAAACGCATCCATAACAAAAATATCACACAAGCTGGCATAATAGCGGGCAAGACTGTCTTCATTTGCCTTTTCGCCGACATTGGTGCGAACGTTTTCCAGCAACACACAAGTACCAGGAGCAAGTGTCAGGGAATCTTCCTTTGAAAAGTCGGGCGGCATAATGGCTACAGTCTGCCCCAGCAATTCCCCCAGCCTCTGCGCAACAGGCGCCATTGAGAATTCTGCCTGCGCACTAATGGGAAGCCCTTCTTGCGGGCGTCCGAGGTGAGACATCAACAAAATAACTGCCCCTTCTTGCAGGGCATAACGGATAGTAGGCAATGCCGCATTGATCCTGACGTCACTGATTACTTTTCCGTTTTTAATCGGGACATTGAGATCTTCCCGAATTAATACCCGCTGGTCTTTCAGGGGGTAATCATTAATACTTCTAATTGCCATACTATTTATTGCCTTATTATCAGGAACTACTGCACTCTCTTTCAGTGATCTGCGAAAGTTTAAAAAAGTTCCAATAAACTTGATAAAGGTGCTTTGCCGGAGCGAAATTTACCGCGCTGATATGTGGAAGAATGATACCCGATTGCTTGGCAATTTTCTGCACTCCGACATTAGTTAATAGGCAAATTACAAAAGAAAAATAACACATATTTGGGAAAGCTGAGCTTGAAAACAATCATCCATATCGGCCAGCACAAGACCGGTACCACCTCTATCCAGCATTATCTGCAAAGTCACCGTTCGACTCTGGCTGATTCAGGGCTTTACGTGCCCGACGTTTTGCTCGGCTATGGCAATCCCTCCCATTTTCTGCTCAATGTTTATGCACTGGATGAAGAGCGTGACTCCACTGCCAAGATCATGCTCAAGGAAACCGTAGAAGAAGATTTTTTTAACACTTTACCGGACCTTTTGCGCACAGACATCAGGCGACATTACCAGTTAGCAAATGGATCAGGCTGCGAAGAGATTTTATGGACCAACGAAGGTCTCTACCTGCTTAACTCACTGGAGGAATACAAACGATTAAGGCAACTATTTGAAGGTTTTTCGGATGAAATCATTTGTGTATGCTGCCTGCGCGATCGCGACAGTTACCGGGAATCCTTCAAAGTGCAACTGGCAGGATTGGGATTACCCTTGAGTGAAAATAAGGATTCCTACCGCTATCTGGAGGATGATTCCTGGCTCTTTGATTATGACCGCAAGATTCAGTTGCTGGCCCAGGTCTTTGATGAGGTCATGATCATGCCTTATGACCCGGCCGATATGGTCATGACATTTATGGAAAAAATTGGCTATAAAGCCGAAGGAGATACTGCATCCCTGCGGCTCAATACCACACAAACAACTGGAAATTAAAGCAGGCTGTTGATTTCGCCAACAATATTCTCTGTCGTAAAACCAAAATACGCCATCACTTCCTTGCCGGGTGCTGATTCACCAAAGCTGCTCATGCCGACAACTTTTCCATCCAGGCCAACGTATTTGTACCAGTAATCTACATGCGCGGCTTCCACGGCTACCCTTTTGCGAACCGCTGCCGGCAGCACTGCCTCGCGATAAGCGTCATCCTGGGCATCAAAGACATCTGTAGAAGGCATTGAGACCAGGCGAACCGCCTTACCTTCACCCTGAAGCTGTTTCACCGCTTCCAGGCTGATGGAGACTTCGGAACCAGTGGCAATAACGATAGCCTCAGGCTCCCCTGCGCAATCCGCCAGGATATATCCCCCCCTGGCGATTTCACCAATTTGCTCATTAGTACGCTCAAGATGCGGTACACCCTGACGCGTCAACACCAGCGAGGTTGGTCCTTCCTTGTATAACAATGCGGCTTTCCATGCCACGGCAGTTTCTACCGTATCCGCCGGACGCCACACTGACATATTGGGTGTTACCCGCAGTGCGCAGATTTGTTCAACCGCCTGATGGGTAGGGCCATCTTCGCCCTGTCCAATGGAATCATGGGTGAATACAAATATACTGCGCTGCTTCATCAACGCCGCCATACGTACTGCATTGCGAGCATATTCCATGAAAATCAGGAAGGTACCGCCATAGGGAATGAAGCCCCCATGCAAGGCGATGCCATTATTGATGGCGGCCATACCAAACTCGCGTACTCCGTAATAAATGTAATTACCTTTGGGATTACGCGTTATGGCAAGACTGCCATCCCAGGCAGTGAGATTGGAGCCAGTCAGGTCGGCCGAGCCACCGATCAGCTCAGGCAGGATAGTGCCAAATGCCCCGATGGCTGTCTGTGAAGATTTACGGGTAGCGACCGACTCGGCTTTCTCATTACATTCGGCAATATACTGATCAGCCATTTCTTCAAAATCACCAAACAAATCACCACGAATGCGACGGATCAATTCCATGGCATGTACCGGATACTCTTCCTCAAAACGCGTAAACAGTTCTTTCCAGGCGGTTTCCACGGCATAACCCTTTTCACGGGCTTCCCAGGTCTGGTAAATCTCATCAGGAATAACAAAAGGTGGGTGATCCCAGCCCAGTGCATCCCTTGTCGCCTGGACCTCGTCTTCTCCCAGAGGAGCACCATGGGTAGCTGCAGTCCCTGCCTTGTTTGGAGAGCCAAAACCAATCTGGGTTTTACAGATTAGTAGAGTGGGCTGATCCTTGTTCTCAATAGCTGACGTAATGGCAGCACTGATTTCATCAGGATTGTGCCCATCAATGGTCAGCGTTTGCCAGTGATAAGCCTGAAAGCGCTGTTCAGTGTCATCGGCAAACCACTCCTGCACATCACCATCAATGGAAATACCATTGTCGTCATAAAATACAATCAGTTTCCCCAGCCCCATAGTCCCGGCAAGAGAACAAACCTCATGGGAAACCCCTTCCATAAGACAGCCATCACCGGCAAATACATAAGTATTGTGATCGATGACCGGGGGAAAACCGACACGATTAAACTGAGCGCCGAGGGTACGCTCGGCTATGGCCATCCCTACAGCATTGGCCAGCCCCTGTCCCAGCGGGCCAGTAGTAGTCTCCACACCGGGTGTATAGCCGTATTCCGGGTGCCCCGGGGTTTTCGAATGCAGCTGGCGGAAATTTTGTAATTCTTCAATGGGCAAGTCATAGCCGGTGAGGTGCAACAGGGAGTAAATCAGCATTGAGCCATGGCCATTGGATAAAACAAAACGGTCACGGTTGATCCAGTTAGGGTTGGTGGGGTTATGTCTGAGGAAATCATTCCAGAGTACTTCTGCAATGTCCGCCATACCCATGGGAGCGCCCGGATGGCCTGAGTTAGCCTTCTGAACTGCATCCATACTAAGCACGCGGATAGCATCAGCGCACGCTTTTCTGCTGGCTTTTCTATCTGCGTTATTACCGGAAATGCTGGTCGTTTCAGCCGGCATACGTGTTCTCCTACCCAATTTTTTTGATTAATAGTTTTGCTAAATGGCTGACTTGGACTCAGGCTCTGATTCAAGCACTTGAGAATCGTGACAGTTTTTTTATTTTCGCTTTCGCAAAGGCTGGCTATTGTCTCCCAGTCAATCCTAATTTGCTACACACAAAGGGCACATTTACAGCCTTTTATATAACGGTTTTACTGCTTTGCGCATATTTGCCTAAAGGCTAATAGGGTGATACATTCTGGCCTCTGTAATTCCGGTCTGATTATAAAAATACAAAATATTTCAGATAACCAGTACCTCCCATTACCAGAATTTGTAATCAGCTTTATCTAGCTGTTATTGCTGTTGGTGATATTGAGCATAGCCAATGGGCGATCTGCAGGAATACAGAATGCAGGTATATTCGAAAGATTCAGGAGAATTGTCGAAGCCACCACTGAAGTTGGTACCTGACCAGTTAAATCCCGGGGGGGAATAAGGTCAGGTAATTATAATAAACCTTCGATAAATCTAATTTATAACCAGTAAGCAGACCCCCTGTTGTTGTGATACCAGTTGTGACAAATGCTGTCACACTCGTAACTTTTTACTCTTGCACCTGGACCGCCAAGGTACTGGTACATGATCTGGAAAACGAACACAGCGTGGTCTGCAAAACATAGAAGGAAAGCAAAGCATGACTGAAGCAGTATTGTTTACATCTGAGTCTGTGTCAGAGGGGCACCCGGATAAAGTTTCTGATCAAATATCTGATGCCATTCTGGATGCGCTGCTGGCGCAGGATCCGAAATCACGAGTCGCAGTAGAAACTCTGGTTAATACTGGACTGGCACTGGTGGCCGGCGAAGTTACCACGACTGCGGTGATTGATGTTGAAGACATAATCAGAGGCGTGATTCTTGATATTGGTTATGACGGTTCTTCAGAAGGTTTTGATGGCCATAACTGTGCCGTGCTGAACGCCATAGGCAAACAATCTCCCGATATTTCAATGGGAGTTACCGCCGGCGAAGGCTTACACAAGGAACAGGGCGCTGGTGACCAGGGTCTCATGTTTGGCTATGCCTGTGATGAAACTGAGGTGCTGATGCCTGCACCAATTACCTATGCACATTTGCTGGTAGCGAAACAGGCTGAAGTAAGGAAAAACGGCAAACTGCCATTCCTTCTGCCTGATGCAAAAAGCCAGCTTACTTATCGCTATGTAGACGGTAAGCCCCATTCGATCGATGCTATTGTCCTTTCCACCCAGCATACTGCTGATGTAAGCCAGGAGCAGATTCACGAAGCTGTGATGGAAGAAATCATCAAGCCTGTCTTGCCTGCCGAAATGCTGGATGGTGATACCAAGTACCACATCAATCCTACCGGTCAGTTTATTGTTGGCGGCCCACATGGCGACTGCGGCCTGACTGGACGCAAAATTATCGTCGATACATACGGCGGCATGGCGCGTCATGGTGGTGGTGCTTTCTCCGGAAAAGACCCCTCCAAAGTTGACCGTTCCGCTGCTTACCTGGCGCGTTACATTGCCAAGAATATCGTGGCAGCGGGTATTGCATCTAAATGTGAAGTTCAGCTTTCCTATGCCATTGGTGTTGCCGAGCCTACTTCCATCCTGGTAGATACCTTCGGTACTGGCAAAATTGATGATGGCAAGATCACCAAACTGGTTCGCGAACATTTTGATTGCAAACCTGCCGGCCTGATTGCCACGCTGGATCTGTTGCGTCCTATATACCGTGAAACTGCAGCTTATGGTCACTTTGGCCGCGAGCAGTTCTCCTGGGAAAAAACAGATAAAGCTGACGCACTGAAATCCGGTGCTGGTCTGTAAGTACCGGCTTTCCTGCACACTGCAGGCCTCCGATTACAGATAGTGATTATCAAAAATTCAACTAACCAATAAATGATGTGCAGGTCAGGGTAAGTCATTACCCTGACCTTTTTATTAAAGGAAACACAAAATTATGAGCAAAGAAGATTATAAAGTTGCGGACATTGGCCTTGCCGAATTTGGTCGCAAGGAAATCACTTTGGCGGAAGCAGAAATGCCTTCACTAATGACGCTGCGAGCCAAGTATGGTGACAGTCAGCCATTAAAAGGCGCAAAAATCATTGGCTGTATTCACATGACTATCCAGACTGCCGTTCTGATCGAAACTCTGATGGCGCTGGGCGCAGAAGTACGCTGGTCATCCTGTAATATTTTCTCTACACAGGATCATGCTGCCGCAGCTATGGCTGCTGCCGGTGTTGCAGTCTATGCCTGGAAAGGCCAGACCGAAGAAGAAGCTGAGTGGTGTATCGAACAGACCATCCTTAAAGATGGCAAACCCTGGGACTGCAATATGCTTCTGGACGATGGTGGCGATCTGACCTCCATGGCCCATAACAAGTATCCGGAAATTCTCGACAACGTTCATGGCATCACGGAAGAGACCACTACCGGTGTTCATCGTCTTATCGAGATGCTGGCCAAAGGCGAACTCAAGGTTCCGGCTATCAATGTGAACGACTCTATTACCAAGTCAAAGAACGACAACAAGTACGGCTGTCGTCACAGCCTGAATGACGGTATCAAGCGCGGTACTGACATGCTCCTGTCCGGCAAGAAAGCCCTGGTCGTAGGCTATGGTGATGTGGGCAAGGGCTCTGCACAGAGTCTTAGCCAGGAAGGCATGATTGTTAAAATCTCTGAAATTGACCCTATCTGTGCCATGCAGGCCTGCATGGATGGCTACGAAGTCGTTTCGCCTTATAAAGATGGAATAAATACCGGCAAGCCAGACTGTATTAATAAAGCATTACTGGAGAATACAGACCTGATCTGTACCACAACAGGTAATGTAGATGTCTGCGACAAGAATATGCTGATGGCACTTAAATCCAATGCAGTTGTTTGTAATATTGGCCACTTTGATAGCGAAATCAATACTGCCTATATGCGTGAGCACTGGGAACTGGACGAAGTTAAACCACAGGTTCACCGCGTTATTCGTGGTAAGGATGCTGATGGTAATGACGACTACCTGATTCTGCTTTCTGAAGGTCGACTTATCAATCTGGGTAATGCTACTGGTCACCCTTCACGCATCATGGATGGCTCTTTCTCCAACCAGGTACTGGCTCAAATGTATCTGTGGGAACGAAAGTTTGCTGATCTGGACGAGCCATTTAAAAAGGCGAACCTGAAAGTAGAAGTTCTGCCTAAAGCTCTCGATGAAGAAGTGGCAGCATGTATGGTTAAAGGTTTTGGCGGCGTCATCACCAAGATGACCAAGCAGCAATCAGAATACCTGGGCATTCCTGTTGAAGGTCCATTCAAACCAGAAAGCTATAAATACTAATAATAATGAGAAATATAGTGAGGGCGCCTTCGGGCGCCCTTTTTTTATTCTTCGAATTTTCCCCTGATTGTTAACTTTTTTAAGAGAAGAGCTTCGGTTATGCCTGGCTTTTATCCAACAAGTCGTTGCAGCTAGCTCATTTCTCCATTCAAAGAAGGCCGGTTGCAAAGAATAATGGTAAAGAATCCCGACAGCCTCTTCAGCCTTGTCTTTACCACAAAAATCCGCTGACACGTCGCCCCATTACTTCATCGCTAAACACTACCTCGGCATTGGCATTTGCGGCATCCTCATTGCCCAGATTGTCACTGTTGCAGGCGATCCCAAAACATACATGCAACGGTAACAAATGTTCAGGTCTGGGATGACATTTCAGCGCCGCGGGAGCCTGCTGCCAGTTTATCAGCCGACTTTCTCTTTCTTTAAGCGTCAGGGTTTCACTGCCACAGGTTTCTCTCAACCAGATATCAAAGGCAAGGTTTTCCTCTTCACTCACCAGAGCAGGCACAAAGAACGAACGAAGATTGTGGAAAGACATTCCTGATCCGACGATCAGAATATTTTTTTCTTTCAGGGGAGCAAGCGCCTTGCCAAAGGCAATATGGTCTTGCGCATTCAAAGTATTGAGCAATGAGAGCTGTATACAGGGGATATCAGCTTCCGGGTACATCAGTTTCAATGGCACAAACATACCATGATCAAAGCCACGCTGATCATCAAGTCTTGCGGGAATAGATTGAGATTCCAGTAATTCTGCAATTTCATGACTCAGGTGAGGACTCCCGGGAGCCGGGTATTGAATGGCATAAGACTCAGGCGGAAAACCACCATAGTCATAAATCAATCCTGGCGCTGATGCGCTGGTCAGACTGACACAGGCCTCTTCCCAGTGCGCACTGATAATAAGGATAGCTTCGGGTCGTTCAATTTTTCCTGAAAAAGACTGAAGAAAACGGATCAACGATTTATGCCCTGGATCTTTTAATAATGGCATGGGACCGCCACCATGAGGAACATAGACAATGCGGGCCGCGTGATGATGGTTATAATTTTTGTTCATTCAGGAAAGGATACATCGAATAGTAGTGATCGAAAAAGACAGCTCGCCGGGAAACGAGCATTCAAAGGATAAAAAAAAGCGCATAAAGAAATTCTTTATGCGCCCTTTTGTAAGTACTACTTCTTCAGCGTGCTATTATTTTTCTTATACTGGCACTCTTCTTGTACTGTCTTGTACTGCCTTATACTGGTTTTACTTTATTAGCGCATGGTCCTTTCTGACCCTGACCAACTTCAAACTCAACTTCCTGGCCATCATTCAAGGTTGCGTAACCGCCACCTGCTTCGATTTCAGAATGATGAACAAATAAATCCTTGCCGCCATCTTCAGGAGTGATAAAGCCAAAACCTTTAT
>Ga0255771_1002173_pt1 | contig 20017 bp, 16 predicted proteins | sample 011ome_19_FD_179969 | JGI IMG/M metagenome (GOLD analysis project Ga0255771, IMG submission 179969) | Coastal salt marsh microbial communities from the Groves Creek Marsh, Skidaway Island, Georgia - 011510BT metaG (version 2) | ecosystem: Environmental > Aquatic > Marine > Intertidal zone > Salt...
TTTTCTATTGTCTCCACAAAGTTTTTTGTCTGCAGCCGTCCTTTCTCTGGGTTAGATTGCGGGTCATAGAAAGCCCAAGCTGGGCCCTTGCCGCCCCAAGCAAACTTCTTCTTTTTCCAACCTAAGCGATCAAAGCTATATTTTGATGCATTCGGATTTCTATGCGCAAAAAACTCTACAACCTTATTGGCATACCTCACCGGTACAAAAAGAATGCCATGCTCTCGAAGAAATTCCTCAAGCATCTCTTCGACAATATCAGGTGAAAGCGCATTTATCTCCTTCATGATATCCGTTGCCACTTTATTCACATTTAAAGAATAAGGATCGAAGATGGCCGACTGTTTACGTTCTTTTAAAGCACCATAGAGCGATGCAAGATCAATCGGTCTGTCATATGTCTGCTTTACTCTTTGCACTAGAGCTACGAATTCTTCGTACTTGGCTCCCCCAGCCGCAAAGCCTTCATGATCGACATGGATAATATAAAACCGTCTATCACCGGGCTCTAACCATATTGGTTTGTGGTTGGTCGTAAGAATAAAGCAGCACCTATGATCTACAGGCTCAATGTCTTTTCCTTTACTTTCCGCCATAGTTTGACGCTCAGAAATTAAGGTCTTGAGTTTATTTCCATCATCAGAATTTTGGGCAACTTTTACTTCTTCGGCATAGATGAGCTTTTTATGCAAAATGGGCTTATTGAAGCGGCTTATAATCGGCTTGATGCCTTGCTGTTCAGAAGCATTCTCTTCGCCAAAAAGCTTTTTGACGACCGACGCAAGTGTAGATTTTCCGGTGCCATGTTTCTCAGAAAATAGAAATATTGCCCAAGAGGGCTTGTCAGTTTCATTTTGCAAGCACCACGACAGCCAGTCCAGAAAGACTTCTTTTTCTGCAGGATTTTTAAAAATGAATGATAGAAATTCTTCAAAAACTCCTAGCGAATTATCCCTAGGGGTTAGTTTCCGGTAGCTCGGCTCTTGCCAAAGATTGATTGTAAATTGTCCATTATCAAAGATTAAGCTCTCTGTATTTCCAGGCTCTGTCATTGTTTTCCCATTCCAAACAGGAATGCTTAAACCTGGCTCAGCCGTGGGATTACTTGTTAGCGCATCCATAAGCGATTTTAGTTTTTCTTTGGGTAATTCATATTTTGGGAAAGTCGAACGGATTAACGTAAAAACTATGGGCTGCAGATCGAATTTTGTTATTGGCTTTTCAAGTTTCGCAAGCTCGAAAAAATTCATTTCGCGCTTTACAAATTTTGCAGCGACAAACCTTAAGATCTCTATATCAGTTGGGATAATTTCATCACCATTCTCATCGAGCGGCGAAAATACCTCACTGCCATCAAAGGGGTAGTTCAACAGACCTTGCTTTTGACGTTGTTCTAAAATTGCAAATTCAGGACTATTTTCAGCCGCTTCTAATCCAAGCAGTTCCAGCTCTTCTTCGGTATGCTCTCGGCCAATTGTTTCCTGTACCGCCGCCTTAATGAGATCATCTTCTATGCCAGTCAGGCTGAAGTTAGTTTTCTCTTTTTCATCCATTCACAGCCCTTTAGCCCTATAAGCTCTAAAGTATCACTTTGAATGATGCATCAGGACATCGCGTTCATCAAGTCCGGGTTTTTCAACTGACGCAAAGCTTAAAAAACCTCCACCGAAGAAAGGGGGAGGCTGTTTGGGGCGATACATCAAGATTTACAGGGCACTTGGCACGCTACCCGCAAAGCGGACATCTAATCGTATTGCGGCGAATGACTGCTAGGAGCCCGTTGTGTGAGTCCGAATTTCCCGCTGCATGCGCTCGCAGCCTGGAAAATGCTGCGTCAGCGTAGAAATTGGTGCTGCCGCGCAGCGAGAAAACCGACCATTCGTGCCAAGTGCAGCAAGGATCAGAGGTCGAATTCACGCAATGCGGACCCTTCAGATTTTCGCTGCGAGTTCTCAAACGGCTGCTATTTGCACATTGCGCCCGACATAAAACGCGGTGCGGGAACAAACGACTTTCACAGATGCCAGATGTCAATGTCGCAGCCAGGTAACTATTTGTCTGAACTCATTTCAGCAGAGTCAGGCGACTTCGAACAACGCTGCGGCCCCCATGCCTCCGCCGACACACATGGAGGTCACCAAGTATTTTACGCCACGACGCCTCCCCTCAAGCAGAACGTGCCCGACTTGTCGCGCACCTTTGAAGGCAGCCCCAATGGGGGGTCGAGCGGTTGAGACGATAACGGCTTCTCTCATGGTCCCATCCTTACCAAAGCATCAACTGCGGTGCATGTCCCAGCGGTATCCAGGATAATCGGATTCACATCCAACTCTAGAAGCCTGTCACGATATTGAGTGGTGAATTGGGCAATTTGACTGACAACTTGAACCAGTGAACCGATGTCGTGTTGGCCCAGCCTCAGCTTGCGAGTCAGGCTCAGCCTGCGTAGCGCGTCTTCGATTTGCACAGCACTGGCCGGGAGCAGCAGCGTTGTGAAATCCTTCAGCTCTTCGACATCGGTTCCACCACGTCCGATCACCAGCGCATGGCCGATCCCCGGTTTGTGGCTGATGCCGGCGATGAACTCAGCCCGGGGGGCAGACACCATGCGTTCGATCAGGAACTGACTCGTGTCGAGGCGGACGTCATATCGGGTGACAGAGGCCTGAATTGCGCTGATGGCGTGGTCTAAACCTGCTGCGTCTTTGATATTCAGATGTACCGCCCCGGCCTGGTTTTTATGTGCAAGATCAGCATTAAGCAGTTTGACCGCCAGCGGATAGCCAAGAAGGTCTGCAGCAGCAATAATCTCCTCAACAGTGTCGGTCGCGTAGATCGGAACCGGAATGCCATGCTCTGCAAGCAAAGCCTTGCCCTCAGCCTCGTTCAGGGTGGTCAGCGGCGTGAATGAAACGGCTGGTGTGGGCAACAGACGGCTCTCAGGGTCGGCCAGAACCTGCGCGCGTAAAACCGGATAGCGCGCCGCAGCGCTGAACGCGCTCAGCGTGTCGTCCAACCCTTGCAGCGTGACCACGCCTGCATCGGCCAGCCGGAGCCGCAGATTAGCAGGCAAACCATCGGGGAAAACACTGGCAATCACCACGGGGCATTCCATGCGGTCGTTCAGCTGGATCAACCCTTCAAGCGTCGACCACCAGACTTCGGCCACCTCCGGCTCACGCGGCCAGTCAACGAAATAAACAAGCAGATCACAGCGATCATCCATCAGGATACCCATGCCATTATCCGAGGTGTCCGGTGTGGACATCGCCGCCCAGGGCAGGTTCCAGTCGAGCGGGTTCATCAGAGAAACCAGCTCTGGGACGGTCTGACGCAATGCATTGCGTTGCGCCTGAGTGGGTGTAGGGAACTCCAACCCGACATCGCGCCCCTTTTCCCCGATCATCGCGGCATAGCCGCCGGAATTGGCCGCAGCAACAATGCGGTTGCCTTTGGGGAGCTTGGGACTGCCCAGCAGTTTGAGCGCCTCAATCAGGGCCTTGGGTGAGCTTGCTTCGACAATGGCCAACCGACGGAAAAGGGCTGACCAGATTTCGTTGTCTACCGCCAGGGTGCCGGAGTGGCTTTGCGCCAGTTCAGCACTTTCCTGCGTGCCACCAGCCTTAAGCACCACAAGCGGCACACCCTGTTTCACCGCACGCAGGGCGGCGGCGCTGAACGCGGCGATGTCCACGATCCCTTCCAGATAAAGCCCGATGGCACGCACGCGGGGGTCATCCAGCATAGCGTCGATGTAATCGGCCACATTGAGAACGGCCTGATTGCCCATCGAAATGACATAGCCCAGCGGCAGGGCCTGTTCGACATTGGTCACCGAATAAGCGACATAACCTGACTGGCTGATCAGGGCGACACCATCGCCCGCAACAGGCGAAAACACGTTGTCCCCGCCCCAAACGGCCATGCCATCAAACATGTTCATCACGCCCAGACAGTTCGGACCAACAAGCGCCAGGTCGCCCGCAGCCTCGGCCAACCGGGCCTGAAGGGCCGCGCCGTCCGCGCCTGTCTCGGAGAACTCGCCGACGATAGAGACCGCCCCACCTGCACCCATCGAAGAGAGCTCTGCCACTGTATCAATCGTGCGTTCGCGCGATACGGCGATCAGGGCGGCGTCCGGAGGTTCGGGCAGATCGGCAAGGCTTGGCACGCAAGCCACACCAGCAAGTTCAGTGTATTTCGGATGCACTGCCCAGATTTGCCCGGTAAAGTCGGATTTTCGAGTGGCATTGATACAGTCTTCAACCGCCCTGCCGCCGACAAAAGCGATGTGACGCGGTTTCAGGAGCCGCTTGAGGTTTTCGCGGCGAGCGCTGCAGGCGTTGTCCTTCATTCTGTGAACTCCATGACCTCAAGGCCGCGAGGAATGCGTTTGTCAGCGTCAAAGAAAGGTAGTGAATGCAGGGCAAGCGGATGCTCATTACCGTCTCGACCCTTCACTGTGAAAGTATTGGCCGACATGGCCGCAGGTGTTTCGAAGAGGACATACCCGATCCCCGTGCCGAGGGTTGGCGACGGCTCAAACGCTTTTACACGGCCAACTGCTACGCCGTTCGCAATAACGGGCTCCCCCCACTTGATATCATTCGCCTCAGTCACGAAACCGGAAAAGCGTGGAGCACGTTCGGCGGCCTGCAAGGCGTCCTTTCCGACGAAGTCATGACCAAAATCTACAAAGTCGCCCAGCTCCAGGTCAAACGGTGTCGTGTCCCAGCCCATGTCGGTGCCATAGTTCATGATCCCCGCCTCGATCCGGCGCGGGTTCATGGAGTAGGTTGATAAGACCTCCATCCCATGCGGCGCGCCTGCCTCTAGCAGGTGGGACCATAGAGCGATTCCATCGACATTCGGGTCCATGTTGTAGACCTCAAAGCCCAGCTCGGCGGTCCAGCCCGTCCGGCTGATCAGAACGGGCTGACCGCCCATGGTAACCTGTCTTGAGTGGTAATATTTGAACCCTTCTCGGGCCCCGCCATCAACACAGGCATCTAGTATCGCGAGGCTGGTTGGCCCTTGGATCTGAATTGCCCAGGCGCCCGGATCTCGAATTTCTACGTCATAGCCAGGTTTCAACGCTTCGAGCCAAGTGAACACATCACGATCCGCGTGGACATACCAAAACCAATCTTCAGCCAGCCGGAACACAACACCATCACAAGCAATGCCGCCACCATGGTGACACATAAGACCATAGCGCCCACGATCCACCGCCATTATGCTGACAGGCCGCGTGAACACATAGTCAAGGAACTCCGCCGCATCCGGCCCCCGAATTTCCAGCGGGACCTCCGGCACATCGAAAATGCCTGCCTTGGTGCGCAACACCCGGTACTCTTCGACGATGGGGCGCTCAAATGTTACGGGCGTCAGCCGCCCTTCGTGGTCGCCATAAGCGGTGGTCAGGTCGCGCGTCGCCTTGAACCATGGTGAACGCACAGCGCTTGAGATTATGGGCAATACCGTTCCGGCCATATCCATGGCTCCTTTTGTTGTTGGTGTTAGTGGGTCAGCCGGGCAAAAGCGGCCAGTAATCGGCAGTTTTGAAGGGCGGGCGAGGTCGATGCCGGCTAATGATAGCTACTTCACCCCCGCCAATTGATAACCACGTTGGCCATCCCACCGATTGCTTGAGATGGCATCGAGCAAAAACGCGGCGACATCTTCTTTCGTAATGGGCCGTGCGAATGTGCCATCGCCACGAAAAGCACGGTATTTCCCGTTTCCGGGTTTTTCCTTCAGGGCGGCGGGGCGGACCAACACATATGGGACTTCTCCCTCACGCGATATGCGGGCATCCGCCCGTTCATAATCCGCGAAACTCGAACGCCCACCGATCATTTGCAGCATCTGTTTGACGACCCATGACGTGCCGCCACACCCAATGCTGCTGACAAACAGGCATTTTGGCGGATTGGGTTGCGCGGCGGCGGCTTGCAGAATTGCGTCGGCCGCTTTTTCCATGATCAACACACCTTTGACATTGCCAAGGCAACTGACAACGACATCGTCACCGAGAATGACCTTCGCGACATCGCTAGGGCTGGTGACGTCGCCTTTGAGCGCAGAGAGATTTGTATGTTCGGTGAGTTTTTCGGGCGTTCTAACCAGGGCTGCGACCTCATGACCGGCGGCAAGCGCCTTGTTCAGAAAATGGCCACCAACCGCACCAGTCGCGCCAAAAAGTGCAATTCTCATGTCTCGCCTCCTGTCTGGATGTTTGCCTGTTAACCCGGTAGGGCGCGGCTGATAATGGCGTCGAGGTCGAGCCCCTTGGGCAGGGTCCCGAATGCGCCGCGATAGCGTGGGGCGAGACGCGAGGCGCAGAAAGCATCGGCAACGGCGCTGTCTCCGTGGCAGGTCAGGAGCGCCCCTTGCAAGGTCAGCGCCATCATCTCGGTCACCATGCGCATGCGGGTTTCCAGCCCGTCCGGATCCGCCAGTTCATCGCGAAGATCATCAATGGCACGGTCCAGATTAGGATGATTGCCACGCGCCTGTTCAACTTCGGCCATGAAGGCCGGAATCGCCTCAGGTTCACGCCCAATTGCGCGCAGCACGTCCAGTCCCATGACGTTGCCCGACCCTTCCCAGATCGAGTTTAGCGGCGCTTCGCGGTAGAGCCGGGGCATGATGCTTTCCTCGACATAGCCCGGACCGCCATGACATTCGAGCGCTTCAACCACCAGGCTCGGGCAGCGTTTGGTATTCCAGTATTTCGCTACAGCCGTGCCGATGCGTGCCAGAGCCGCCTCGGCCGGATCATCGGCGTTGTCCATGGCGCGCGCAATCCGCAAACCAAGGGCCAATGCCGCCTCGACCTCGATTGCCATGTCGGCCAGAACATTCTGCATCAGTGGCTGCTGGATCAACCGTTTCTGAAAGACTGAGCGGTGCGATGTATGATGCAACGCCTGCACCAAAGCCTGCCGCATGATTCCGGCCGAGGACATAGCACAGTAAAGCCGGTTGCCAGTGACCATCTCAATGATCGTGCGGATGCCACGGCCTTCCTCGCCGACCATCACACCGTATGTGTCCTGAAACTCCATTTCGGTCGACGCGTTGGAGTGATTGCCCAGTTTGTCTTTCATCCGCTGGACAAACAGAGTGTTGCGCGTGCCATCGGGTCGCCATCGGGGCACGAGGAAGCAGGAAATTCCCATAACTTCGGTATTGGCCAGTACCAGAAATGCATCACACATCGGGGCCGAGCAGAAGAATTTGTGCCCGGTCAGCAGGTAGCCGTCACCGATCGGTCGGGCCACTGTCGAATTGGCGCGCACATCCGACCCCCCCTGTTTCTCGGTCATGAACATGCCGATCATGGCGCCGGTCTTTTCAGCCGCCGGAATGTCGCGCCTGTCATATTGCGTTGACAGAAGGCGCGGCATCCATTCCTCCGCCAAAGACGGTGCCATGCGAAGCGACGGCACAACGGAATAGGTCATCGCCATCGGACACATCACGCCGCTCTCGGGCTGGCTGAACATATAGGTCAGAACAGACTGGCCCACATGTCCTGCATTGTCCTCGTTATGCCAGGCGAAATTATGCACCTTATTGGAAATCGCGAGATGCATCAGGTCATGATAAGCGGGATGAAACTCTACCGCGTTGATCCGCATGCCATAGCGATCAAAGGCGCGCAATTCCGGCCCATGTCGGTTGGCTTGGTTCGCTTTCTCAAAGGTCTCGTCCAGCCCAGTGAGATGTCCGACATGGGCAAAATGCCCGGCATGAATGGCCCCGCCCATGTGTGATGCCCAGTGCTTCAATGCACGATCATTCCCCCACAGGTCCTGATCGCCCATGTGTGGTGGCATGTTGATGACCTCATGGGTCGGCAAATGCGCAATCGGATCACGTGGTGTCATGATGTCTCTCCCTGCAGTGAGAGTAGATGTCCAAACCGACTCGCGGCAAACCCAATTTCTTGATCTCTGTGTTCAGATAGATTAAACAGAACCATGCGATTTCGATCCTTCGACAGTCTCAACATCTTCCGTACCGTTGCCGAGAAAATGAGTTTCACGGCGGCGGGCGAAGCCTTGAACATGTCCAAGGGCGCGGTGAGCTACCAGATCGCGAAGCTGGAGGACGAATTGGGCATGCGCCTGTTCGAGCGCCGCCACACTCATATCTGCCTAACGACGGAAGGCACGCGCCTAAGAGATGCAGCGGCACGGCACCTGGGCCGTATCGAGACCGTAATGGACGAGATAAGATCAACCGTTGAAAGACCACTGTGCGTCGGTGCCCATAGCTGGTTTATCTCCAGGTGGCTCGGCCCGAGGCTGTCCGACTTCACCCATGCCAACCCTGATATTTCGCTTCAGGTCGAGCCGATCAATACCAAGGCCAATCTGCAAAACCCCGCCCTCGATCTGTCGATCTTCTGGTGCGATCCCTCAGTCGAGGACATGGAAGTTGAAGTGTTGTTCAAATCCAATACCAGGCCTTTGGCCAGCCCGGAAATCGCAGCCCGGGTCGAAGCACTTGGCTTGGAGACCGCTGTTCGGGAAATTCCGCTCTTGCCGGATGCATCCGGCATGGCAGCCTGGCGCGACTGGCATGACATCGCGGGGCTGACATTCGCGCCGAAAAAGAACGCACTTTCGCTGCCAGACGCCAACAGCCGCCTTCAGGCCGTCATTGCTGGAAATGGATTGGGGATGCAGGATGCGTTTGCAGAGCCAGAGATCGAAAGCGGTCATCTCGTCTGGATCTCGGAACTTGCGCTGACAAACTTCGCTTACTGTATCGCGCTGCCAACAAAGGGGAACATATCGGCCGCCGCAGAAATCTTCCGAGACTGGATAAGGGCGCAAGACTTCTGAAACCTGAACGAATGCTTCCGGCTGTGAAACCTCCGAGCTATTCGTCCGTGTCGAACGAGGTTAGGTGCCACCAAAGCAGTCGTCGGTTCAATGCGCGGAAAGAAAGGCCGGTCATTTCTCGGCCAACACAATGTGCCAGCTGTTCTTGGACATATACAAAGCAATTGGCCTCAAGGACGCCTCAAGTCATTCAGGCCGCAGGACATATATTACCCGTTTGGCCAACAAGGGTGTAGGCGTGCGATTGCTTGCGGCGCTTGCAGGGCATTCACATATATCCACAACACAGAGATATATCGACGTGAATTCTGAGCAATTGAGCGAAGCAGTGGAGTTACTTTAGCAATCAGGCCTTAGCGGACCTTCGGGTAAGGTGCAGCGAATGGCTACTAGGAGCCCATCTTGACCGTTGCTGCGCCTTGAACGAATGGCCGTTTCCGGTGGTTCTACACCAGACCAGCGCCACTTTCCAGCGAAGATTTTCGCCGCATTGCTTTGTAAATTGGCCATAGAATAACCAGCACCGTCGCGATTGCCAGAACCGCCGATATGGGTCGGGTTACCAATTCGGTTGCATCTCCCCGACTGATCAAAAGAGCGCGGCGCACGCTTTGTTCCGCCATTGGCCCCAGGATCATGCCAAGAATGATCGGGGCAAGCGGGACGTTGACCTTTTCTAGGAAATACCCGGCGACGCCAGCGCATAGCATGATCCATAGATCAACCGCGCGTCCGTTGATCACGTAGACGCCGACGCACATCAGGATGAGGATCGATGGAACCAGCAAAACCCCGGGGAGCCGCTGGAACTGCGCAAAGACGCGGGTCGACAAGGCGCCGCCCAGAAACAGGATCAACAGAGATGTCAGCAGCATTTCCATCATGAACCCACCCACAAGAACCGGGCTCAGCTGGAACAGCTGCGGACCGGGCTGCAACCCGTGGATCACGAGCGCGCTCAAGACAAGAGCTGCCACCACATTGCCCGGGATACCCAAAGCCAATGCCGGGATCATCGAGGCGGCGTTATCGGCGTTGTTGCCGCACTCAGCCGCCGCGACGCCCTTTGGGTTGCCTTTGCCGAAACTGCCCGGATCTTTGTCTGCATTCTTTGCGGTGTTGTAGCTGAGGAACGCAGCGATATTGCCCCCTGCACCGGGCAGAATACCGACAGAAATGCCGATGCCCGAGGCGCGCAGCCAGGTTGGGATCATCTCCCGCAATTCGCCCGGTTTGAACGGCACGGCCTGAAGCTTAAGCGCAGCGGCGGACAGGCCTTTGAAATCGCTCTTTTCAGCCAGTTGCAGCACCGGGGGTAGGGCATAGAGGCCTACCAGCACCACGATCAGGGGCATCCCGCCCAAGAGCCATGTCTGATCAAAAGTATAGCGGGCCTGGCCCGAGAGATTGTCGAGCCCGATGGTACCAACCCACAAACCCAGCAGCGCGGCCATCAGCCCCTTAACCGGATCAGACCCCACCATGACGCCGACAGAGGCCATACCAAACACGGCGATCCAGAAATACTCCGCCGGACCGAACAGTAGCGTCACCTTTGCCAAAAGAGGCCCCACAGTCATCAAAGCAATGGCCGATGCGATGCCACCAATGGCCGAGGAATAGCAGGCGATTTTAAGCGCCTTGGACGCCTCGCCCTTTTCAGCCATGGGAAAGCCATCAAATGTGGTGGCGATCGACGCAGGGGTGCCCGGGATGCGCAGAAGGATTGACGGAATTGCGCCGCCATACATCGACCCGTTGTAGATACCGGCCACCATCCCGAGTGCGACAAGCGGGTCCATGGAATAGGTCAGCGGCAACAAAAGCGCGATGGCCATAACCGGGTTCAGTCCGGGCAATGCGCCGATGAACACACCCAGAATTGTTGCGCCGATCATTGCAGCGATGGGGCCGAATGTCAGAACGCCTTTCAGCGCATTGATATAGAAGTCCATTTCAGCCCCCCGATCCAAAGAGGGTCAGGATTGCCTCGCGCGGAAGTGGGCGCTCCAGAAAAACCGAGAATACGATGTAGACAATCGCCGTAAATATCGCCGCGACCGCAAGCGCGTAGGCATAGCGCCGGAAGCCCAAGGCAAAGGGCAGCGCCAGCATCAAAAGGAAGGAAGATGTGTAAAACCCAAGTGGCACCACCAGCGCCACATAGATCACGCCCACAGCAATTGCCGCATACAATTTGACCGGCGCGTCGATTAAAACGCGCTCGGCCGCTATTTCTGAACGGATCGCCCTGATCAGGACTATCGCTCCGCAAAGCGCCAATAAGATCCCCAGAACCATGGGATAGATGCCGCTTGCGCCTGAGTAAGCAGTCGCCCCCCAGGCAGCGGCAATGCCGAGAACCACAAAAATGGCTCCCAGCGAAAGATCTTGTCGGCGTTCCAAGGTTTACAGTCCTAGAGCCTTGGAAACTTCGGCCAACCCGTCGAATTCGTCCTGAAGCCGCTGGCCCAAGGCATCGCCTTTGACGACGTTTGGCGTTTCGCCTTTTGTGGCCAAAAACTCAACGTAGCCCGGATCGTTCACAGCCGCCTCGATAATGTCAGCAAGCTTTGTGACGATTTCAGGATCCAAGCCCTTCGGCCCAAGGATCGCACGCCATAGGAGCGTTTCTTTGTCGCCCATGCCAAGCGAAGCAAGGCCAGAAGCACCAGGCAGCGCCGCCACGTCAGCCGCAGAGGTCACGAGTGGGCATACAGCTGTACCGGCTTCGACGTGTGGCAGAACAGTTGAGATCGACCCGCCATAGATGTCCACGTGACCGCCAAGGAAATTCTGAAGCGACTCTTTGGCTCCGCCAAAGGGAATTGCGACGGCTTCGATGCCCTTGGTTTGGAAAATGCGCTCTGCTGCAAGCTGCATCGTGCCTCCGATGCCGTCATTGGCATAGGTGTATTTGCCAGGGTTGGCGGCCAGCTCTTGCAAGAAAGCCTCACCGGTGGTCCCGGAGAAATCCGCCATTACACAAAGAGTATAGGCCGTTTCAGACGTCGATGCGATGGGTGTGAAGCTGTCGAGCGAATAAGCTACATTCTGCACCTGCGGCACGGTCGTCAGCGGGCTGTTCCATGTTGCAAAAAGCGAATAACCATCCGGCTTTGCCTGCATGAACTGCGTGGCACCAACGGCACCGCCACTGCCGGAGACGTTCAGGATCGCAATGGATTGACCCAGAGCTTCTTCAAGAAGGATGGCCAGTTTGCGCGCGCTCGTGTCAGTGCCGCCGCCCGCTCCTGCGGGAATGGTCAGTTCCAGCGCCCGTTCAGGGTAGTCCGCCAATGCTGGCGCCGCCAAAGCGGCAGCCGCAGTTAGGACAATGGATATTGTTTTCAGGTTCATGTCTTTCTCCCAGGTTAGATATGTTTTTCAGCTGATTTCGCTGCGATAACGGAACTGCTTGGCACTGCCCTGCGCGATTCTCCACTCGATAGCATTGCCCTCAATATCGAAGGCGGTGCGTCGTATGACGGCAAGCGGATCGCCCGCTTCCAAACGCAACTGCTGCGCAACCGCCTGCGACGCATTGCCAAATGACAAATCGTCGGTTGCCTGTTTCACGAGCACGCCGAAATGCTCGAAATAAATCGGGTAAAGGAGCGGCCCAAGGCTTGCTTCTGGCAGCTCTTCAAAACCCCCAAAGATGCTTGCGGGGATGTAGATTTCTTCAAACAGAACTGGCTGTTCGGAAAGGCTCCGCAAACGTACGATTTTGACCGTATCTTTAGTGCCCAGCGCTTGCGCCGCTTCGCCGGGCGCGGTGCATTTGCTGCGCAGAACAAGTTTGCTTGTTGGAATTGGAAGCTGTGTGCCGTCAGCTTCCCGCAGTTGGAAAAACCGAAACAGCGTTGCGTCAAACGAGGGCGCTCGGACGAAAGTCCCTGAACCCTGACGGCGCTCCAGCAAGCCTTCCTGGACCAGACCATCCACGCCTTTGCGCACGGTTCCAACCGACACCCCGAATTCTCGTGCCAACCGCGCTTCAGAAGGGATCGGTTGCCGTGCCGTCCAATCGCCGCTCGCAATGCGTGATGCAAGCGTATCGCGCAGACGCACATAGGCCGGAAGCCGATCGTCAATTGCCTTAAGTTTGGTTGCCATCGTTTTCTCCTCGAATCAGACATAAGGTATATTGACCCATACAGTCAACTAGTCATATATATGAATTGAAAGGAGAGCGCGGATGATCAATTTTGACTGCCATGCGCATGTCTTTGACAAGATTTCAGTAATCTCCGGCGCGCGTTACATACCCAAACGCCCAGCTCCGCTCGACATCTGGCTACAGCATCAGGCGACACACGGGTTGCAAGGCGGGGTAGTCGTCCAACCAAGTTTTCTGGGAACGGATAATTCCGAGCTATGCGCGGTCCTCGCGAAACTCGATCTTAGGATTTTTGCGGGGGTGGCCGTGGTTCCAATGGACATTTCTGTTGAAGACCTGAACGAATTGGTTGGAAAAGGAATTCGCGGGGTTCGTTGGAACTTGGTCCGCGGTGCTGAGTTGCCCCACCTCGACGCTGCCGAAACTCAATTGTTTTTTTCCCGCTTGCGCGCGCGCGCGCTACACCTGGAAATCCATCTCGAAGGTTCGCGGTTGGCCCCTAGCCTCCCGCAACTACTTGGTCAGGGGGTAAAAGTGGTGTTGGATCACTTCGGCTTGCCGTCAGATCCTGATCCAAAGGCTGACCCAATGATTGCCGCCGTACAGGGCATTTCCGACCGTTCCGCGCTCTATTTCAAATTTTCAGCAGATTATCGTACGCCGTTTGATGTGCGTCCCCATGCCGATGCATTGCGTTCGCTTTTGCCCGCCGACCGTGTGGTTTGGGGCAGCGACTGGCCCCATACGCAGCACGAGAATTCAGTGGCTTTTGCCGAAACATACGGCACGGAAATTCTGGCCAGGGATTTATCCGACACTATCGCGGCGAAGGCGCTTTACGGCATCTCAGCGCATTAGGCGACGGATGGTTTCCCACGAAGTGCAGACATTGCGCGACTTTTTTGAACGACCGCTTCGTCCGCATAGCAGACATTGATGTCCACTGCACCGAAGGTCTGTTTCGCTCTCTAAGTTTTGAAAGTGAACGTTATAGCCCTCATGCCTACCACAGGGATGATATTGCCTTTTAGGTTTAGAACGTAAAGTCATCATCTTGATGACTAGCGTGGTGAACAGATCTACTAACTGTATCTGCACGATACCCGTCTCTGTAGTCCTGCTCGGTGAGGATCATATCCACCCAGTCATGCTGATAGCTGGCCATGTACTCATTGAAGATAGCACTGCGTCCCTTCTTAGGACCACTTGCTGTTAGTAAGGCGTTTATGACTTTAGCTGGTAGTTGCCATTGGTGGGTTAGCGTATCTAGTAACACATGCAGATGCTTCTTTTCTGTTAAGACAAACACATGGGCATTATCAGCAGTGGCATTGATATCTCCTTTAAGATGCACTCTGTAGATGAGGCTGTTCGGGTGTTCTGCTAGTAGCTCTTCGATCAGCAGGTAATGCTCGGGCTTAGTTAAGGCACTACGATTATACTGCCTTTTATAAGCTTCTCGGGAGCGCTTAGGCTTTACTGCATAGTACTCTACTCTGTCTTTATGGCTCTTATGAAAGCTCAGTTTAATGCGACCTGAGGTAAACACCTGAAGGCTATAGCCTTGGTAGGTTTCTAGGGCCTCTTGAGAGAGCTTTGGATCAATATACTTGGTCATTCTAAATTATCTTTCTGTTCTTAATACATAAATAAAAAGCACCTTAGGAAAGGCTCCTAAGGCAGGGTTAAAGGATAAGCTGTAAGGGGTAATTCGTAAGACGTAATATGTAAGTCATAATACTTAATTCGTAATATATAATATATAATACATAAGGGTTTGGGTGTTCCCAACACCCTGTCAGCTTAGAACAAACTACACTACAATTTATTCTTTATCGTCTGCTATTAGAGCTGTCTTTATTTTCATAGCTTTGGGATATTTTTTCTATGTCTTTAGGGTTGCTCTCTGATGCTCTCTTTAAGCAATTCCTTTTTTGATACTCACCTTATGGTTAGCCTTTAAGCCGTCTCCTCGTGCCACTCTAGGGCACTCTGATATGGCTCCCTTAAGTCCACACCTTTTCCATATGCTCTCGCATGACATGTAGTGCACAGTTTTTATCGCAGTTTGAAGCGACTGTGTTTGAACCATGTACTATGGTGATTATGCATCTGCATAGTCTCAATTAAATCTTACGGTCTTGGATTTTTAATTTAGCGGCTTACTTATGCGTCACTCATATGAGAGACGAAAGGGTGGATAAAGTGTTATTACGTTTGATTGGTGTGGTGTCGATCTGTTTTGGCAGTGGTTTGTTAGCAGAGACTTCCTCGAACTTTTCTGTCGGTGCTGCCTACATAAATAGTAACTCCATTTACACTGGAGTTGGCTCAACTTCACGGTTTATGCCCTCGATCGCATATGAGAATGATAAAGTGAAAGTGGGGTTGCGAGAAGGTGTGTCTTATCAATTCATAGACAATGAGGCCTTTAATATGAGTGCAGCTATCGCTCCCAATTTCCGTCCCTATGATAGCTCAGACTCAACCACACTTTCAGGAATGGATCGCAAAATGACATTCGATGGAGTGATCATGGGTTCGGTAGATATCATTCGGGGTTCCACGCTCAAACTGAAAATGGCAAGCGAAGTCACCAATGAATTTAATGGTACACTCGTTGATCTCGCATTCAGTCAGTTCATTCCAATTGGTGGACAGCCCGTAATATTCTCACTGGGATCGAAAAACTATGATAGCAACCGTTCAGAATACTTTTTTGGCGTGAAATCATCTGAGGCTGTAGTGGGCAGGGCGGCATATGATCCTGGCCCGGTGGCAATAACTTACCTCTCTGTGAATACGTTTTTCAATATCACCCCTGATATTGGTGCTTTTGCGAACATCACCACAAATTTTTTACCTAGTAAGGCAAAAAATAGCCCAATTATAACCAAAGGTTCGAATACAGCAGCAATTTTAGGGCTTTCTTACAGCTTCTGAAACTACCACACCTTCTCCATATGCTCTCTCATGACGTCTAGGGCATAGCCTGAGCCATAGTTCGCAGCGACTGTGTTAGAACCATGCCCTAGTATGGCCATGGAGATGGCCTCCGGGCAGCCTGTATTTCTCAGCTTGTCCTTCATGCGGTGGCGTAGCGAATGCATGGTAAGTTTCTTATCTGTGATTATGGTTCTGAGGCGCTTCATGAGCATGGCTGAGCAGTTATCCCCTCCACGCTCCTTTGCGTATTGAGGAAAGATAGGTGCCTCAGGATCTTTGCCTTGGGATACTTCCTCAAGGGCTTTGATAGCCTCTGGCGAGAGTGGTACAAGGCGGTGCGAGTTATTGGTCTTTAGCGTTCTCCAAGGGGTGGGGGATATGATTAAACATCTGTTGTCAATGTCACAGTCTTTGACCCTTAGGCCTGCTATCTCTGATACTCTGCAACCCGTATCTCTCAGACAAACAAACAGCGCCCAAGCTGTTGTATCATTCGAGTAAGCTGCCTCTAAATTAACGATCTGAGTGTCACTCAGCGGTAGCCTATCGAGCTTACTTGCACCCGCACCTTTAATGCGAAGGTTTGTAAAGACATTGGGGATGTTGAGACTGTGCTCTACGATTGCGTGGTTAATAGCCGTTCTCACAACCCCCAGCATTCTAACAGCGCTATTGGCAGACACACGGCTTAGTAGGTGATCCCTTAGATCATTGGCATCTTGCCTGCTGATATCACTAAGCGAGACATATCTTAGCTTTTGCTTACCATAGATGTGCTGCATGTCTTTACGCAGCCTTTCAACCCGCTGCGTAATTTCCTTTTCTGCTTTGGGTGTATCTGACTTATAGGCAACGTAGTCTTTAAGAACCGTCTCAAGCGTTATGACCTCTTGCCTTAACTTGCCTGAATAAACCTGTTCTACAATCTCTGAAGGTAGCTTTTGCTTATGCAGAGCCTTACCCAACTCATTAAGCGCATCCTCAATCTCAGAATACTCAGGTACGGCATTGGCCAGCACCATATCGGCCACTTCATCGCCCAGCGCACCCCTAATTATCTCAATACTGCGATCTCGTGCAGATTTCTCTTTTTCACCCTCTAGCAGTGCTTCGATTCGAGCATGTACTAAGGGCAGGTTTTGCATGGCTTCTTTGTAGCTATCCCCCAGTTGGCGATAGAGCGTTGCTTTCCCAATCAGGGCTCTAAGATGCAAAGGAACGTTGCGTTTATATCGAAAGCTGCCATTGGCACGGCGAAATACATAGCGTGGGAGTTTAAGCGGCATATCATCACTCATAGCTGTTAGCTTTGAGACTTAGCTGCCCAGTTGCAAGTAAAACCGGAGGTTTAACGCTGACTATTTAGCGAACAGTTTCGACAAACTGGTCCTGTAAGCGGTCCCAAAAGTGGTCCACTTCAAATCTATACCACTGTTTTTGCTTGTTTTATTATAAATTCTATTAGAATTTTGGTGCCCAGGAGAGGACTCGAACCTCCACGTCCATACAGACACTAGCACCTGAAGCTAGCGCGTCTACCAATTCCGCCACCTGGGCACTCACCATCTTTGTGCGTGTAGCTATAGCGATTTGTGGAGTCAACGCGTTTCTGGGTTTTCCTCAGATATTTGCATCTTGCTCAGAGGCGATAGCCAGAGTATTCAACCTCGCAAGGAACAATCGTTGGAGAAGCCTATGTCGCAATTGGTAACCATCTTTGGGGGCTCGGGATTTATCGGGCGCTATATTGCACGTCGTATGGCAAAACAAGGATGGCGCGTCAGGGTTGCTGTGCGGCGTCCGAATGAGGCCCTATTCGTCAAATCATACGGAGCGGTCGGGCAAGTCGAACCTGTTTTTTGCAATATCCGCGACGATGGCAGCGTGACAGCCGCTTTGGAAAACGCCGATGCGGCGGTGAATTGCGTTGGAACGTTTGATCGCTTGGGAAAGAATAATTTTAAAGCGGTTCAGGAAGACGGCGCCGCGCGTATTGCCAGGCTTTCGGCGGCAAACGGCGTGCAAAGCTTGGTGCATATCTCATCCTTGGCCAGCGCAAGCCTTTCGGAAAGTGAGTACGCGCAGAGTAAGCGCGCCGGCGAAGCGGCCGTATTAAGCCATATGCCACGGGCGTATATTTTTAGGCCCTCTGTTGTTTTTGGCCCTGAAGATCAGTTTTTCAATCGTTTTGCCTCAATGGCCCAAACGGGGCCTGTTTTGCCTTTTGCCGGGGCGGTAACGCGCTTCCAACCGGTTTATGTGGATGATATTGCCCAAGCTGTTGAAATCGCGTTGACGCGGGAAATAGCTGTCGGGACTTATGAGCTTGGCGGGCCAGAGGTCATTGATTTTGCGGGTTTGATGACGCGTATGCTATCGGTGATTGAGCGCCGCCGCCTTTTGGTAAATATTCCATTTTTCTTGGCGCGGCCGATGGCTGCCGGGTTTGATTTCTTAGAAACCGTCACGCTTAGGCTTTTCAAAAACGGGATTTTAACGCGGGATCAACTGAAAGATTTGACGGTTGATAATATCGTCTCCGAAACCGCCAAAGGATTTGCAGATATGGGAATTGAGCCCACATCCCTTGAGGCGATTTTACCAGAATATCTTTGGTGTTATCGCCCTTCTGGCCAATATGCGGCGATTAAGTCCTCGGCCAAAAATTTAACCCAGTAAGTATTTTGCCTCCGATTTGGGAGGCCCGGCCAGGCCCTGCGCTGTGGCGCGGCTGAAAGGCCTTCTTGACGGGGGTGATATTCAATTTGAAAGGGCCGCTTTCGCCTTTCCTAACCACAAATGTTGCGTTAGAAGCCGCCTAACCGAGATCACGAGCCGTTTAAACGGCATAAGGAGCTTAAATTATGGGTTATAAAGTTGCTGTTGTTGGCGCCACGGGCAATGTTGGCCGAGAAATTCTGAATATCTTGGCAGAACGGCATTTTCCAATTGATAAAATCGTTGCGCTTGCAAGCAGACGCTCCTTGGGAACCGAATTGAGTTTTGGCGATCAGATTTTATCAACCAAAGATTTGGAACAATTTGACTTTTCAGGATGGGATATCGCACTTTTTGCCGTGGGCTCTGAAGCCACAAAACTGCACGCGCCGCGCGCAGCCAAGGCCGGCTGCGTTGTGATCGATAACAGCTCTTTATATCGCTATGACCCAGATGTTCCGTTGATCGTACCGGAGGTAAATGCGGATGCGATTTTTGGATATTCGAAAAAAAATATAATCGCCAACCCCAATTGCTCAACCGCGCAGATGGTGGTTGCGCTCAAACCGCTTCATGATCGTGCCACCATCAAGCGCGTGGTGGTCAGCACCTACCAATCAGTGTCGGGCAGCGGTAAGGAAGCGATTGACGAGCTTTGGAACCAAACCAAAGGCATGTATGTGCCGGGCCAGGAAGTGGCACCAAAAGTCTATCCAAAACAAATCGCCTTTAATGTCATTCCTCATATTGATGTGTTTATGGAAGATGGCACCACCAAGGAAGAATGGAAAATGGTTGCCGAAACCAAAAAGATTATTGATCCGAAAATAAAAGTCACCGCAACATGCGTGCGGGTTCCGGTTTTTGTGGGGCATTCCGAAGCGATTAATATCGAATTTGAAGAGTTCTTGGATGAGGATGAGGCCCGCGACATCCTGCGCGAAGCGCCTGGCTTGATGGTAATCGATAAGCGCGAGGATGGGGGTTATGTCTCACCCGTGGAATGCGTTGGTGATTTCGCAACATTTGTCAGCCGCATCCGGCAGGATAGCACCTTAGAAAATGGGTTGAATCTATGGTGCGTGTCTGACAATTTGCGCAAAGGCGCGGCACTGAATGCCGTTCAAATCGCCGAAGTGTTAGGCCAGCGCGTGCTTCAAAAAGCCTGATCCAAAAACACGCTTGCCTTTAAATTTTTATATTATCGTAAAGGACGCGTTCTGCAAACGTCTTACCCTTAAGTATTATCAAATTGATAAAGAGCCCCATGAGAATATAGAGATCATCTAAAGTAGTTAAAACTTATCCGAATGTTTATATGTGATGGCATCTCCGGTTTGCTATAGGGCAACCGAGAATGTTTGGACGTGAA
>Ga0255771_1002177_pt1 | contig 19994 bp, 14 predicted proteins | sample 011ome_19_FD_179969 | JGI IMG/M metagenome (GOLD analysis project Ga0255771, IMG submission 179969) | Coastal salt marsh microbial communities from the Groves Creek Marsh, Skidaway Island, Georgia - 011510BT metaG (version 2) | ecosystem: Environmental > Aquatic > Marine > Intertidal zone > Salt...
TCCAGTCGTGACTCCTGAAAGCCCTGTGCTGCCAGCAAGGTAGGGTCGATGCCGTAGTTGGTGCCATGTTTCAGGAAGTACGAAGACAGTGCCCGATATCGGCTGAGTTCTTCGGCACCGATGGCATTCTCAGCCCAATCAAAATCGCGGATGTAGCGATTGCGGACGACGTTGCCAAATAACGTTCCTTCTTTGTTGTCTTTGACGAAAGTGTTGAGAAACTGCAGCAATTTCGGGTTATCCGGGCGAACGGCCCATGCCAGCCGACCCCCGGAGCGCAGCACCAGATCGTCGCGCACAACCGTACGCGTAAAAACGTCTTGCCACATTTGTGGTTTGTAATCATCAACAACCGCCCAGGGGAGCAGGCTCGCATCGACCATCTCGATTAGGTCTTCGTCTTCAAGCGACTCATCCATCGCCTCGACACGAATCGGCGACAGGCCTTTTTTTACCAATGCGTCGCTGAGCGCTCGAATGCTTTCTGCATAACTGCTGGATAATCGCACATACACCGTTTTCCCGGCGAGATCTTCGAGCGTTGCAATGGGCGGCGCGCTGGGTCCGGTGACTAGAATTTCTGTTAGCGGTTTACTCACGGGCGCCGTAAAGGCGACGTCTTCCCTGCGATTCTCGGTAATGGTGGTACCTGCCATGACAATATCGCCGTATCCCGCCCTCAATGCCGAGAAAAGCTGATCTCTGGCCACGGGAATCACGGCGACCTGTACCGTCAGCAAACCCGTTTTGTAGGCTTTATTGACGACTTTTTGCAATTTTTGCGCATATTCCTGCACGATGCCTTGGGGCCCATTTTCCAGAAAATAGCGTCCGGGCCCGTAGACGGTCAGGATCCGGATGACGCGGCGATCCACCATGGTATCGAGATCCCCCATATGGGGCATCACGCCAAAACGCTTCAGGCGCCCATTTGCGCCTGGTGCGGGTTGCGTGGAGAGGGGTGCGGCATCTGGCGGCGACTCGCCGTCGGCAAGCGCTACTGTCGCGATTTGCTCCTCCGTGTCGCCTATCGAGGGAGTGGCGCCCACCGAGGGAATCACGGCTTCAGCCGTCGTTTCCTCGGTTGCGCTTTCTGCGCCGCAAGCCATTAGCACCGCGGCGAGCAATCCCGACGCCAGCGCTTGCCCCGCGTTGTGGACAATCTGTGCTGGAATGTGAGGTCTAACTTTCATGGGAGATTTTGGCAGGATTGATCCGATCAGTGAGTCTTCGCGGTGTGTGGCGGGCGCCCGAAGCTCAGGCAAGCCGACAATCCAGCAGTAACTTACCAAAATGCCCGCCTGACTGCATATGTTGGTGGGCTTCTAATACGGCCTTGAGCGGATAGGTTGCCTCTACTACCGGCGTGATATCGCCGGCGATAACGGCAGGCCAGATATGCTCGCGAATCGACTGGAAGCACCGTGCGCGCGTGGCGGTTTCCAGCCGTCGCAGGGTACTGCCCGTCAGGGTGAGGCGTTTCATGAACACGGTGGCCAGATTGATCTCGCTCTGCATTCCCCGCATGACGCCAATACACACAATGCGACCATCCTGAGCCGCCAATTCCAGATTGGTTTGCGTCAGATCACCACCCGCGATATCCAGAATCACATCGATTTTGCCGGCGTAGCCCGCCTGCGTGAATTGCTCGAGCAGGTCACCTTCCCGGTGGTTGGCGACATAATCGGCACCCAGTTTTGCTACCGCCGCACAGCGCTCCTCGGACCCCGCCGTAGACAGCACAGTCGCGCCCATGGTGCGCGCCATTTGAATGCCAATGGACCCGATACCACTGCTACCGCCATGGATGAGCACGGTTTCGCCGGCCGTGAGTTGGCTGCGCTCAAACACGTTATACCAGACGGTCAGCAGCGCTTCTGGCAGTGCGGCTCCCTGCGCCGTGGTCATTGACTCTGGAAGCGGCAGACAGTGATCGCCGCGAGCGATCGCCAAGGAAGCATAGCCTCCCCCGTGGGTCAGTGCGCAAACTCGATCGCCTATGGTGTGCTCGGTGATATTTTTGCCAATCGCTGCCACGACGCCCGACACCTCGAGACCGGGGATCGGCGAGGCATCGGCAGGGGGTGGATAGAGCCCCATGCGCTGCAGTAAGTCGGCGCGGTTGATGCCAGCGTGATGAACCGAGATGATGAGTTCATCATCCCCGGGCGCCGCCACATTATCCTGAATCAAATCGGCGCTCTCTGGCGTGGCGAATTCAATGTAATGTCGTTCCATCATCAATGCCTATACTGCCGTTGAATGCGTGCTGCCAGTAACCCGTGCCGCCCCGAAGTGGCCCCACAGCCCGCTACCCTTTTTAGAGAGAGGCTGTTGTACTGAGAGCAGTCCCGATAGACTACTCGATAAGCACGCCCTGTGGAGTTCTTCGATGCTCAGATCCATGCCCGTTCGCCGACTCAAGCGCGGTTTCAAGCTGGCGCTCATCAAGTTGCTCGTGGGAAGCAAGGCCAGCGGAGTCCACCTGTCTTATGTCGGGCGCGGGGCGGCAGAGGATCTCTGTCGGCGCATTGTCGACATCGGGCATACCGATGTGTTGGTGGTGACAGACAGGGCACTCAAGGAGCTGGGTTTGGCAGAGCGGGCACTGTCGAAGCTGGTCGAGAGCGGGGTGAATCTGCATTGGTATGCGGGGGTCGATCCCGACCCCACATTTACCCATATTAACGAGGGCGCCGAAGTGTTGCGCGCCGCGGGTTGCACGGCGATTGTTGCGGTAGGCGGGGGGTCGTCTATGGATGCGGCCAAAGTGATTGCCTGCACCCGTTCCAGCGATGAATCACCCGAGCAATGGGTAGGACTCAACAAAGTGCCCGAGGCTGTGCTCCCGATCTACGCAATCCCGACGACCTCCGGGACTGGCAGCGAAGCCACCATGGGCGCGGTCATCAAAGACCCCATTGCCAAACTGAAGCATATTATTGTTGCCGAGAGCCTGTTGCCCAAGGCCGTGGCACTGGACTCCGATTTACTCACTGGCCTGCCCACTGCCGTGACGGCTGCCACGGGAATCGATGCGCTAACCCACGGGATCGAGGCGTATATCTGCGTGTGGGACCGAGGCACGCGTAAGGAAAATGCGCGCCTTGCGGTTCAGGGCGTATTTCGCTGGCTAGAGCATGCGGTGGCGGAGCCGGCAAACGCCGAGGCACGCCTCGGTATGGCGCTGGCGGCCTATCACGCCGGGATTGCTATCAATCAGGTCGGAGTGGGTAACGTACACGCGATCGCCCATCAACTGGGGGCGCGATACGGTATTCCCCACGGGCAGGCCAATGCCCTGGCCTTACCCCATGTGTTGAAAGCGTGCATCGCCGAGTCCGAGACGCCCCTCGCGGAGTTGGCGGTTGTGTCCGGTGTGTCGGACGCGGCGTCTCCCGCCGCCAGAGCTCAAGCGTTTGTCGATGCGGTGATCGACCTGATCGCTAAAGTGGGTATTCAAGAAACCGACGCCCGTATCCAACCTGCCGACTGGACCGTACTGGCTAATGCTGCGATGGATGAGAGTGACGGCTATGTCTCTCCGCGCCTGCTCAGTCAGTTGGAGATACTGGACATTCTCGAGCGGATCAGCGCTGGCTGATATCCCGAATCCAGTCTCCCGCCAACGCCATAGCGCGCTGGTGTGCTTCGGTGGGCCCCTCTGAGCACGGAAATCCATGGGCCTCCTGATCAAAGTGTTCATGGTGCACTCGAACCCCTGCATCTTTTAATCGTTGTGCCAGTCTTTTGCCATCGTCTCGTAGCGGGTCTTTTTCTGCGGTAATCAGGAGCGATCTCGGGAAGCCTTTCAGCGACGTGCGTTTATCGGGAAACATGATTTCGATGGCCGGATCAGCGGGCGCCATGCCGTTGAGATAGGTATCGGTGAACCAGCGCATGATCGACGTTGTTAGCGGGCCGGTTTTGGCGTGGTCTATGTAGGAACGCAGCTCTGCATGGTAGTGCTGCGTTGCCGGATAGATCATCAGGCACCCGCGCAATCGCGGTTCGTCGGGCATGCGGGCAGCGGTGGCGAAGGTCAAATTGCCGCCGGCGCTGTCGCCTGCCAATACCACTTCGCCATTATTGGGGGGTAGTGCGTTGAGATGGTCAATAATCCACTGCGCGGCTGCCATCGCATCGTCATGGGCTGCCGGAAACGGATGCTCTGGCGCCAGCCGATAGTCGATGGACATGACGGTGGATTGGGTTGCGTGAGCCAGCTGCATGCAGAAAGGGTGATGGGTCTCCAGGTCGCCGATGACCCAGCCGCCACCATGAAAATAGACAATCAGAGGCCGGCTGGGCAGGCCGTGATACATCCGTGCACTGAGCGTGATCTCTCCCAGCGCCAACTGAATTGAGCCGGCGCGGACATCGGGCAGGAGGTGGGACTCCCAGGCCAGCCGGTTCATGCGACGGTAGTACCAGCGTAAAGCGAGGGTTTTGAGCTTGTTGAACAGCGCCTTCACAACATTTATTCGGCGTCTATATAGCGCGCTTCCGGATCTGATTGATAACTATAGCGGCCATCATGGTTGAGGCGCCGCTGGATATTACCGCGGTGCCAGAGGTAGTTAAGATGCGCTGCAGTCTCGCCGGTAGCCATCTGAATTTCATTGTCGCCGATGGCCCGCCCGAATAAACACTCAAAGCATTCTGGCAGTAGCTTCGGCGTCATCAACAAATCATAGAGCTTGGCTAGCGCGAGTCGGTGACTGTCAATAATTTGGTTCAGACGGACCCTGACGCCGGTGAAGGGCGATTGGTGCGCAGGTAGTACCAGTAAGTCTTCGGGCAGCATGTCAAGCAGGCGGTTATTGGAGGCCAGCCATGATTCCAGCGGATTGCCATCGGGCTCTGTCGGAAATACCGATACGTTGGGGGTAATGCGCGGCAGGATCTGGTCGCCGGCAATCACCAGCTGCAGCGCCGGGCAGTAGAGGCAGGCGTGCTCGGGCGAATGACCCTGACCCACCACAATTTGCCAGTACCGGCCGCCGATCGACAGCGTTTGTCGATCAGTTAATCGCTGATAATTGTGCGGCAGGGGTGTAGCAAATTGACCAAAGCTGCCAAACCGCTCGCGATAGTTTTCGAGTTGCTCGGTAGAAAAGCCGGCGCGGTGGTAAAAGGAAATAGCGGGAGGTGGCGCCTGCTCGCCGGTGTAACCCATAATCAGGCTACCGGTAAGAAATTCTGCCTGGGTCATGTAGAGGTCGCAGCTGAAGCGTTCACACAACCAGCCCGCAAGACCAATGTGATCGGGGTGCATGTGGGTACAGATCACTCGTTTAACAGGCTTGCCCTTCATGAACCCGCTGAACAGCGCTTCCCACTGTGTCTTGGCGGTGTCCAAATTCAGGCAGGTGTCCACAATGGTCCAGCCGTCACCGTCTTCGAGTAGCCACAAATTGATATGGTTTAACGGGCCCGGCATCGTAAACCGCAGCCACCAGACGCCGGGCGCCACCTCAAAAGGTTCGTCTTCCGGGTGGCCGAGTCGCCCCCAAGGGTAAGTCAGGCCTCGATAAGCCTCGTTGACAAGTTCCAGAGTCATATCACCTCGCTACGTCGCAGTGGAAGTGTGCGCGCCATGGGGCGCGCTGTCCACTTAGCGTCCCAGCGCCCGAGCCGCGTCTCTCCCCAAGGGGTTACTGACAGGCTCTCGAGTCAGTGTGATACTCAAGCTTTATTTAGCAGTCAACCGGCAGCGCCGGTGTAGTAGCGGGAGAGGAAAGCATGACGGCAACACTCGATACGCAAGCATTGAAAAAGCTGGATCAAGCCCATCACTTGCACCCCTTCACCGACTTCAAAGATTACGCCCACCACGGTGGTCGCATTGTGAGCCGTGCGGAGCACATTTATATTTTTGACTCGGACGGCAACAAAATTCAGGACGGTATGTCGGGGTTGTGGTGCTGCAACCTGGGCTACAGTCAGGACCGCATCAAACAGGCCGTGGCTGCCCAACTGGCCGAGCTGCCCTTTTATAACAACTTCTTCAAATGCTCCAACCAGCCGGCAGCAGAGCTGGCTGCGCGGCTCTGTCAGGTGACGCCGGAGCGATTTCAACACGTGTTTTTCACTAACTCCGGTTCCGAAGCCAACGACACCCAGATCAAGTTTGTGCACCGCTATTTCGATTTATTGGGTAAGCCCGAGAAGAAACTGATTATCAGCCGCCACAATGCCTATCACGGGAGCACTATCGGCGCTTCTTCGCTCGGCGGCATGTCGGCGATGCACAAGCAGACGATGGGCCTCGACTATGTCCACCATATTCAGCAGCCCCATTGGTTTGAAGAGGGGGTTGACCTCGATCCCGAGGCGTTCGGTATTGCCGCCGCTCGAGAACTCGAGAAGAAAATTGATGAGCTGGGGGAGCACCGGGTGGCTGCATTTATCGCCGAACCAGTGCAGGGGGCAGGGGGCGTCATTGTTCCGCCAGAGTCGTACTGGCCTGAGGTGAAGCGCATTTTGGATGAGCGCGATATTCTCCTGATTTCCGATGAGGTGATTTGTGGTTTTGGGCGAACCGGCAAATGGTTCGGCTTTGAAACTTACGGTACCGAGCCGGATCTCGTGACCTTTGCCAAGGCAGTCACTAACGGTTACATGCCATTGGGTGGCAGCCTGGTCAGCCAAAAGATTTCGGACGTGCTGTTGTCCGGTGGCGGCGAGTTTGCTCACGGATTGACCTATTCGGGGCATCCCGCTTCTTGCGCGGCGGGATTAGCCACCCTCGATATTCTTGAAGATTCGAGGATTATCGAAGAGGGCGTGACCCAGTTGGCACCCTATTTTGCCAGCCGACTAATCGAGCTCACCGATCATCCTATTGTGGGTCAGGTGCGGGTTAAAGGCCTGTTCGCCGCGGTGGAATTGGTGCGGGACAAATCCTCCCGTGAACGCCTCGCGCCAGAATCGGCGGCGGCCGTATTTTGCCGCGACGCCGCGATTACCGAAGGTCTTATGGTGCGTCAGACCGGTGATGCCATGATTATGGCGCCGCCTTTTGTGACCGAGCGATCGGAAATTGACTTCCTGGTGGATCAACTGGCGATTGCCCTCGACAAAACCGCCCAATATTACGGTGTGACCGCTACGCCCGCCTGATCTGGGGATCTCGGATTGTCGTAATTATCAGCCTATGCGGCTGGTCGATACATTTTGGTTCAACGCCCTCTGGTTTCAGGCGACGTGGTTTTGTTGCGTGATCGGCAGAGAACCCTGGGTCCCGGTTGCTCTTTGCTCCTTGGCGCTTCACTTCGCGCTAGTCGCAGATCGGCGGAGTGAGTTTCGTCGCCTGCTTCCTATCGCATTGATTGGTATCGCGGTGGATGTGGCTCTCACTTTGACCGGCGTCTTTGTGTTTGAGGCAACGTTCATTGTGCCTCTGTGGCTGATTGTGCTGTGGTGGGTATTCGCCGCCGCGCTCTATCGCAGTTTCGCCAAGATCGGGCAGTCACTGTGGTTGGCTGCCGTTCTAGGGGGCATCGCCGTGCCGTTTAACTACCGCGTGGGCGCGGGTCTCGGCGCTGTCAGTTTTCCCTATGGCGACGTGATCTCCCTTGCGGTGTTGGTTGCAGTCTGGAGCCTGCTGCTCCCTTTGCTGTATCGACTCAGTCAGCGACTGTCGGTGCCGGCATGAGGCGCTACGTTTGTTTTTTTTCTGGTCTCTTCCTGCTGAGTGCGAGCGTCATTGCCGCCGATAATCCCCAAGCACCTGTCGCGGAGAGCCCTGTCGAACAACAGGTAGAGGAAGCCTTCACTCCTGACTTGACGTTGTCTATCGATACCTGGCCCAGGGTGGGTAAAGCGCGACTAAAGGTGCTTTTTTGGGAGGTTTACGACTCGGCCTTGTATACCCCCAGCGGGAACTGGACGGGGATGCCGCCGTATCAATTGTCTCTCTCATATTTGCGTGATATCCCGGTGCATCAACTGGTGAATGAGACTGAAAAAGCATGGCGCCAGCAGGGGGTGAGCCATGAACAGCTGGCAGTTTGGTTGCAGGCGCTCGGTAAAATCTGGCCTGACATCGGTACGGGTGACTCACTGGTTTTCGGGGTGGCCCCGGAGGGGCGGAACGGCTTTTGGTTTAATGGCGCGTTCATCGGGGGGATCGACCACCCCGACTTCGGTCCGTTGTTTGCCGGTATCTGGTTGAGCGAGAACTCACCCAGACCCGCATTACGGGCTCAGTTGATCGGCGCGGACGCGCCGTAGTTCTAAAACCCTGCCCGCTGCGGCGTGTTGCCGAGTCTCCGTGCCCGTCATAACAGTTTGGAGCCAAAAAAAACGCCGGCGTGGGGCCGGCGTTTCTGGTTGGACAGTGATCAGTCCCAGCTCATTCCCGCTCTGATACCGATGGTCGTGGGTCGCATCGGCCCAAAGAAGTGGGAGGGAAGAATCCCGCCGTTGGCGTTATAGCCGTCCCACGTGAACTCATCGAACACGTTCTCCGCGTAGGCCTGAACGTACCAATTGTTGTCGGACTCGTAGCCTACGCGCAGGTTGGCGATGGTGTAGGCGTCGATATAACCCTCTGGGTTGGCCTCCCAGCTACCGCCACGCTCATCCTCGTAAAAGAATTCAAAGCTACCCGTTAGCGCGCCATTGCCCATGGGATAGCGCATATCGAGCTTGCCCGCCGCCGTAATCTCGGGTGCCCAAAACAGTGAGCTACCCTCGCAGCCGTTGGGGTCCTCCAGCCCACAAATATCCTGAAGCCCTGTGGCCTCGGTATCCAGATACCCTCCAGCCAAATAGAGCGTCCAGTGATCATTAAGGGCAACCGTGGTGGAGATCTCTACCCCCTGGCCATCGGTCTGCCCAACATTCAGCACTCTTCCGGAGAAGGCATCGGCGAACCCGTCCTCGTCGTAGTCAACGCTCACATAATTGATGACCTGCATGTCTTCGTAGTCATACATAAAAAAGGTGACGTCAAAGTTTCCGGCGCCGTCGAGATACTCGGCTTTAAAGCCAATTTCGTAGGAGTCAGCGGTCTCTGGCTCAAAGGTACCGGGGAGATAGCCATCTCCCTGTGAGATCGTCTCGTAAGCGGGCACCGAGCCCGCGCTGTCCTCGACCCAGAAGCTACCAAAGCCACCCGACTTAAAGCCTTGGGTGTAGCTCGCAAAAATCATCGAGTTCTCGGTGGGTGCGTAAGTGATCAGTCCGCGGAAGGTGGTGTCGTCCCACTTTTTGGTATCGGAGATATAGCCGTCTGTTGCAAAGCCGTAAATAAAGTAGGAGCCGAGATCGCTATCCGGCTCGAGCACCCAGGTGCTGAAGTCCTTCTCATCCTCGGTGTATCGCAGACCCAGCTCTACGTTAACTCGCTCGGTAAGGTCAAACCCGACATTCGCATACGCTGCCCACCCGGTGTATTTGCCTTTGATTTTGCCCGACTCGGTGAGCATGCCGTTTGTGCTGGGATCAAAGTCGTCGCCGTAGTAATCGCTACAAGTGCTGTAAAACTCGTACCCGTACTCCTCGGGAATGTAGTTAAGGTAGTACTGGCACATCAGGTTTTCTGCGCCAATGTTGGTGAACTCAGCATCCAGGTCCTCGTCGTAGTATGACACGCCGGTGTACCAGCTCAGGGGGCCGTCGCCATTTGAGGTCAGCCGCAATTCCTGCTGGAAATACTCACCGCTCTGCTGGAATTGAAAATTATTGATGGGCAGCGGCGTCCCGTCGTAGTCCTCTTTGTAGTAGTAATCGTGGTCTTTGAATCCGGTGTTGGAGGTTAAGGTCGCAAAGCCGAGGTCATAATTGATGAAGAGGCCCAGCGTCAGAATGTCTGCGTCGTCGCCCTCACCCTGACTGATGTCAGAGTCCAGCTCCTCGTTAGTTCCGCCGAGGCGGGTATCGTCGACAATATAGTTATCGAAGGTTTCCCAGATATCGCCGGTATCGATAGCGCGATACATGGAGCCGCTCTGGCGGCGCTCTTCATACTCCACAACGGTCTGCATATTGAGTCGGTCTGTCTCAAAAGCGGTTGACCAGCGTAACGCCCACTTTTCGTGTTCGATTTCGTCTTTGCCAGAGAAAACGTTTTTGGCAAAGCCATCCTCGGTGGAGTAGTAGCCCGCCAGTCGCATGGCAAAGTTGTCACCCATGGGGAGGTTGATGGCCCCTTCGAAGGAGGCGCGGTCACGCTCACCAAAGTCGATGTCGAGATGGCCGTTTCTGCTGCCAATTTGCGCTTTGTTAGTGTGTACGCTGAAGGCCCCGCCGATTGAGTTGCGGCCGAACAGGAAGCCCTGCGGTCCGCGCAGAATTTCGGCGCGCTCAACATCATAAAGGCTGGTGACAACGGCGCCGTTGCGACCCTCGTAAAGATCATTCTTAAAAAAGGCCGAGGAAGGATCCCCGCCTACCCCAAAGTCCTGGGTGCGCACGCCCCGCACACTCACGGCATCGATATAGGAATCCTGTGAGTTCCCGCTGACGCCCGGCGTGTAGGAGATCAGATCTTTCACGTCATCAAGATTGGTATCTGCGATAAAGTTGCCCGACAGTGCTGTGATCGCCAGCGGCACATCCATCACGCTTTCCTGTCGTTTTGTCGCGGTAACAACGACCTCTTCGAGGGTTTGGGCGGTGGCGACACCGGTGGTGGTCACAGCCGCCGATACGGCCAGTGGCAGGACATGTTTGCGAAACGTGTTCGTCGGTCGGGAAAAGTTCACGGTATTCCTCCAAATGAGTCTGGTCGCTGCCATGGCGATCGTGAGTGGTGCGTTATTTTTGGGTCATCCACTCCGGAACGACCAAGCGTGCCATGCAGATTGTCGGTGAAAGTGTCGCGCGATCTTGACGATCTGTACAGACTACCCTCGGGGGTTATCTTGGTGATTTTTTCCGACTTCTGCGGCGACTCATTCTGCGAGGATCCCGGCGGATGTCAGCGTTTCATGCATCGGTGCGAGTTGCTCGGCGTAACGACGCCAGCGACCAATCGACCGGGTGTGGGCGGGTTGCCTTACCTGAACTGCACTGGCGGTAGCGACACCACTGTCGCTCTCATGAAAATTCAGGCAGCGGTCTTCCCATGCCAGCCCTAACTGCGAAATCAGCGAGCGTGCATGGGGCTCAAGGTCGCGGGCGGCATCCTCGTAATGAATCTCGATAAAGCGCCCGGGGAACGCCTCGCGAAAGTGGGCCATGAGTCGGCGATAGCGGATATGATGCCGCGCCATTTCCCGTTGCTCGTAAGAATGTAGGTAGGCGTCGGCAAACAGTTGTTTGAAGCTCGAAAAGCAGGCGTCCATTGCGCCGCGCACCAAATGCACAATTTTGGCGTTGGGTAGCGCCGCGAGAATCAGCGGCAGGTGCAAGTAATTCACCGGCAATTTGTCCACAAAATGTGGGGTGGTGCCCCGCATCCGCGCCGTGGTCTGCAAATAGAGCTCGCCGATTTTAGCGGGGTCAGCCTGTGCTGCCGCCTCGAACAACCCAGTGGAAAATCGCTTCCGGTCAACATATTGCGACACCTTGCGCGTAGCGAGACCGAACTGTTGCAGCTCGCCTGCCGAGTGCACCAGCGAGTGGCTGGTGATGACGCGTTCGATGAGTGTTGTGCCAGTCCGCGGCTGTCCGAGCACAAATATGGGGGAGGGGTCCGGGTTTCCGGGTGCGCAGCCTGCCAGCCAGTCTGCCGTGAAGCGCTCACGGATCAAATCAAACAGCGCGTCTTCTTCTGCCTCATCAAACTCCACCGTCCGACGTCGGGACGCCGCACCCGCTGAGAATGCCTCAAACGCACCGGTCCAATCCTCGAGATCTTCGCACTCCTTGCCAATCGCGTAGTAGAGGAAACTCTGCGCGCGATCATTCTCGGCGTATTTTGTCACCAGCGTCCGCATCTGGGCGATGTGCTGTGTGTCGGTGGCCTTAACCGCATTGGCCAATCCCCAGTGAGGCTGAGCGCTGCGCGGATCAAGTCGGATGACTTCGCGGAAAACCTCGACAGCGTCGTCAATGTCGCCATTGAAAACCAGCGCATTGGCCAGGTTCATCATGTAGGGGGTTTGCCCGGGTGCCGCGCGATTGACCGCCGAAAAAAAGGCCTTTGCGGTTTCATACTCTCCCAGCTGATTCAGTACGGTCCCGGTGAGGTCGAGCACAGCGGGATCTGTGGGTTTGATCCTTCTGACTTCTTTGAGCGCGTCTTCTGCCAAAGCAATGCGACCCTCGCTTGCATTCAGTCTGGCCAGCTGCGCCCACGCGGCGGCATGATTGGCATCCAGTTTGAGCACCGATTTGAAGGCTCTGTGGGCCACGCGGCGCTCATCTCCCTCGACGGCGACCAGGCCAACCAGAAAATGAGCGGCTGCCATATCGGGATGCTCGGTAAGTACCTGTTGGCAGGCATTGGCGGCTATATCCAGTTGCCCCCGGTTCAGCGCGTCAAACCCCTCCTGAAGGCGCCGAGCGGTCTGTTGATCAGGTGGCTTCACGATGCGCCTCGTCTGGCGGTGTTGTGGTAGTAAGTCAGGGGGTCTTCATGCGCTTCACCGGCGTGACTGGCGATGGCGTCGACAAAGAGATAGAACAGCTCAGCTTGGGAAGAAATATCGAGCTTGGCATAGGCGTGTTTGCGGTGCAGTTTTACGGTCTCGGTGGAGATGCCGAGTTTCTCGGCCACCAGCCGAGTGCTGTGACCCAACAGTACCAGTTCGATCACCTCACGTTCACGGCGCGTCAGCAGGGATGCACCAAAGGCACCCAGCGCTTGCTGTAACCGCTGCCGAAAATCTGAGGGTTCTTGCGTGGAGTTGGTGTCGGCACCCCAGTGCTTGCAAATTAATGCTTCAACTGCGGGGAAGATCGCCTCCACTTTGTCGACCTGGCGCTTGGAAAAGCGGCGGCTACCTTCGGTCATCCCCAGCGCCAAGTTAACGGAGCCGTGATTCAGTTTGATGAGCAAGCCACACTCATCCTGAAATCCACATTCGTGATACCAGGTGCGGAAATACTCAGACTCTTTGAACCCGCTGGGCGCCAGTTTGGCCAGCTGAAAGACGCCATATCTTCTGTCGATTTCCAAGGCGCGGTAAAAAGGGTCCAGTAAAAAAGGTCCGCTGATGTAACGGTCGAGTGTTGTCTTTCCCTGGCGTTTGGGGGGCAGCGTGTACTCGATCCTGGGGACCCCGGTGTCGAGATAGCGAATCAGCGAAATATCGTCGGCCTGGATCCACTCTTTGACGCCAATACTCAGCGTTTCGGCAAAATGCGCCTCACCTAAAGCGGCGGTGGCATCGGCAATCACACGAGCGAACTGGGGCAGGGTATTCATGGGGCAAGCTTAGCGTTATAGCGCGGCGCGGCTCAAACGATTTACTGCACCCTGACGGTCATGCATATCGGGCGGGAGTGACACGCGCCCCCGCATCTTGCATGGCTTGACGGTTCTGGCGAACAGGTTCACTTTTGTTTGAACGCGACCCACGAGTTTTTGTCATGACCGAAAATGCGCTGATTCTGCATCAATACGATATTTCGCCCTTCTCCCAAAAAGCGCAAAAAATGATGGGATTAAAGGGTCTCGACTGGCTCAGCGTGGAGATGCCGCTGATCGCACCCAAGCCGGATGTCGAGGCGCTGACCGGGGGCTATCGCGGTACGCCGATACTGCAAGTGGGAGCGGACGTTTTTATCGACAATTGGATGATCGCGCGGGCACTGGACAGCCGCGCGCCGGCGGCACCACTCAACCCCCGGGGGTCACTTGAGGCGGCCGCCGTATATGCATGGTGTGAACGCCTGTTTATCCCGCTTTTGCACTCGGCATTCGCCACCTATAAAAGCCAGTGGGAGCCTGACTTTTTGGCAGACAGAAAGCGGGTGTTCCCCGATGTCGACTTTGATTCTCTGCACATCGCTGATCCCGATCGTCGCAGTCAGGTAAGCGCGTTTCTGGGCGAAGTGGCAGCGCAACTGGGTCGCGGTGTTCCCTTTCTCGGGGGTGAGACACCCGACAGCGGAGATGTGCATGTTTGGGGCATGATCTGGATGATCTACAGCGCGCTGCCAGATCTGGTGCCTTTGGTAGAGGGCTATGGGGAGGTTATAGATTGGCACGAGCGCATGGAGCGACTGGGCCGGGGGGGACGCACAGATGTAGCGTTCGAGGCGGCCTGGGATGCGTTGCGAGCTGGGCGTTTTCAACCCTTGCCGGACACGCCGATGACAGAACCGTTGAGGGATTGGTTGGGGGCAAGGGTTGAAGTGAGTGCCGGGTCGGCTGACCGCGGCATGGCGACGGGCAGATTAATCGCGGTCGATCAGCACCAGGTGGTCATTGCCACGACGCCCTTGGGCGGTGCAGAGGCCCACGTATGGTTTCCCCGATTTGGGTATCACCTAAACAGACAGCGTTAGCAAGGCTGTCGTGGTATGCGCTCAAGGTCAGAGGAGCGCTCACGCTCCGAGGGCGCTAAGTCGACAAAAAAAAAGGCCCCATCGGGGCCTTAAGTGGTCGGTAGTGTTACGACCCGCCAAGTGAGCTCAATTCAAGGGCGGGGCAACTGTGCACTTTCACCAATTGAAATCGATGCCGCCCTCAATGCCAAAGGTAATCGGTTGTCCGTAGTAAGACATCACCCAATAGTTCGCTACGGGCAGTTCTCCCAAACGATATTCCTCATCTGTTAGGTTTTTTCCAAAGGCTCGAATCCACCATGCTCCATTGTCGGGGCGGTAGGTTACTGCCGCGTTAACCAATGTCCGTTCATCGGTAATACCGTCCGGGGTACCGGGTACTGAGGTGTAGGCATAAGTTGCCTCATCAACATAATCGACGTTCAGATTCCATAAGAGGTCGCCATTGGCAAAGTTGTGGTCAAACAAAAAGTCGAGGTTGTAGGTTAATTCAGGTGCCCTGGCCACTGGGTTGCCATCGAGGTTGGTGTCGATGGTGCCATCGAAATTGGTATCCGCCTGAAATTCCTTAAACTCAGATTCCATCCAGCCTAGGCTACCTTGAATCCGGAAATTATTAGTGACGTTCCAGACGCTTTCCATCTCTAAGCCATAAACCTCAATTTCGGCAGCATTAAAGAAGCGAGTCTCTTGAAACGTGCTCTCGTTAATCCCGTCCCCATCTCTATCTGCCTCAATTTGTGCCAGCAGCTGCTGCTGGGAGTCGTCATAGGTTACATAAAAGCCGGTTAGGTTCATCCGTAGCTGCCCATCCAACCATTCGGATCGCATGCCTAATTCAAATGAATCAGCGGTTTCAGGATCAGTCGGGCGCGCCTGCAGCGGCTCGATTGGGTTGCCCCCGGTACCGGTCTGGTCGTTATAACCGCCGCTCTTGAAGCCTCTGGAGTAGGTACCATAGAAGTACAGATCGTTGCTGGGCTTGTAGTCCAGCGTGACCCGCCAAGTGGGCTCTGACCACGACTCCTCATCCTTGACCACACCCGTGGGGTAGCGTGCAAAGTCAGATGCATCTAAGGGTTCACCCAAGGTCTGCCAATTCAGGTTGGGATCGAACCCTCCGTCGAGGGCCTGAATAAAAACCTGATTACGGCCTGTCCACTTTTTCTCCTCGTCGGTGTATCGCATGCCTGCACCAAGTGACCAGGCATCATTGATTTCCCAAGTGCCATCTATATATGCAGCGATTGCCTCGGCATCTTGTCCATTCGAGAGTACCTGAGGGTTATTGTTAAAGAACTGGGGGTCGCCAAACAGCAGGCCCGAAGGGATTGTCATATCGACAAAACCCAAAACCTGCGACACGGCAAAGAGGGTGTCGTCTTCTTGATAAAATGCGCCCGCCACGAAGTTGAAGGCACCGTCGAGATTCGAAGCAATGCGCGCTTCTAGCTGGGTTGTCTCACGTTCGTCCTGTCGCGTTGCGTCAAATAGTGAGACTGGACCCGCCTCGCCAGTGTAAGTGTTGGCTAACCATGACTCGGTCTCGCGATGGCCGCCGAAGAAACTCACCGTGTAAGCATCGCTCAGATCCCAATCGACGTTGACGTAGAAGCCGTCAACGTCAATCTCATGCCCTTTACTTCCCATCTCTAGCAAACGGTCGTTGCGATTGGTGGCTCCTGCCACCTTGACGCGGTCACTACCAGCGTCGCTGGTAAAGCCTAAGAGATTCCAAACGTAGCCTCCTTCTGGGGTTTCATTAACCGAGGGCGGTTGGTCTCCGCGATCGCGCACCATTTCGTAGGCGAGATTGATGTCGAGTGCATCGGTCGGCTGCCAACGGAACTTGAAACGTCCAGACAGTATGTCAGTGGCACCCAAGTCACCACCATCTCCCTGGCCTGTTGCTCCCACAAGCGGGAATCCAACGCCAAAATCGGCGACCGGGCCGTAGGCTGCCCCGTTCTCGTAATAGCCGTCAGAGTCCGCCTTAAGGACCGCAGCTCGAAACGCGCTGTTCTCGCCCAGTGCAAGATTGAGCACGGCACGCGCCTCGGTACGACCGTATTCTGCGACCTGCCCGCGGACACTGAGGGAGTTAGCGCCAAGCTCTGCCCGATTCGTCCTGACGTTCACGACCCCGCCCGTTGTGTTCTTTCCAAATAGCGTGCCTTGGGGCCCTCTCAAAATTTCCACGCTACTGATATCGAGCATGTCGACGTTAGCGGTTTGGATATGAGGGATGACCATGTCATCCACGATAACGCCCACTTGGTTCTCGAAGTACAAAATAATGCCGTTTTGACCCACACCTCGAATCGCAAAGTTTGCGGAATTAAATCCCGGCTGTTTACCGTTAACCACGTTGGGTGCGTAAGCCAAAACGTCTCCCAAATCCACCGGAATGATGCGATCGATATCGTCGGCAGTGATCGCGGTCACCGCGACGGGCGTCGTCTGGATGTCGGTCTCTGCCCGGCGAGTGGCGGTGACCATTACCTCTTCAAGTTTCGCTCCGCTCGCTGTCTGGGCCATCGAGGCCTCACTGCCTAGCACCAGAGTGGGCGCAACAGCGATGGCGAGGATGTTTTTTGCCCAAAGGGTTTTATTTCTGGTCTCATTTTTGCTGCACATGCTTGAAGCTCCTGTGGAATCACTACTTTTGCATTAGGGAGTTAGTATTGGGTTAGTTGCACCAGACTAGTTAGATAACGGCATGCAGCGACGCTTTCGCCCTCTACGGTTTTTTTTGGGGGGCAGCGCAGCATTTTCATTTGAATAGCGTTACCAACGTTGTCCTAGTCGGCGCCTGTTTTTTCGGTTGAGATCTGCTCGAACTACAGAAATGCTCATTTCGTTTAGCAACCCTGAATTGTCATTATATGACGTATACGTATGTACGGACAAATAGATCTGTAAAAATAAAAACGTATAAAATTAACACGTTATGCCAGCTTTAATAGCGGCATGGACTTCTCAAGGTTTAGAACCTTGAATGAGTTATGCCTTTGCTTGGTGGGTCAAAGGGGTCGGCAGAAGCGCGGCTTACCAGTGGTAAGTGTTAATCTGTAAGTCGTTCATCGAATATGTCGAAAGCGATAAAAATATGACGGCGCAACCCCTTGCTCCTGAAAAGCTGGCCGATGCCTATCGGTTGATGAAAACCATCCGCGAGTTCGAGGAGCGCATGCGCTCTGAATACCAGCAGGGCAAGTTGCCCGGGTTTATCCATATCTATCGCAATCAGGAAGCGATCGCGGTCGCCGCCTGTCTTGATATGACCAACGAGGATTACATCGCCAGTACGCATCGCGGTCATGGCCACTGCATTGCCAAGGGTTGTGAAATCGAGGCGATGCTGCTGGAGCTTGCGTGTAAAGAAGACGGTCTCTGCAACGGCAAAGGCGGCTCGATGCACATAGCTGATATGTCTAAGGGCATGTTGGGCGCCAACGCGATAGTAGGCGGTGGTCCACCGATCGCCGCGGGCGCTGCACTGACGGCTAAAACCCTGAGTAATGGCGCGGTTTCTCTGGCGTTTATTGGTGACGGTGCTGCAGATCAGGGGACCGTTGCGGAGTCCTTGAATTTGGCCGTTGTGCTGCAGTTACCGATGATCTTTATGTACGAGAACAACCGTTACGCCGAGTTCACCAAAAGCCCCAAGCCCGACGGCCGGATTGCCGAGCGCGCGGGTGCTTACGGCATGCCATCCGAGGTGGTTGATGGCAGTGATTTCTTTGCCATGTACGACGCCTGTCAGCGCGCCATTGCGCGGGGTCGAGAGGGCGGTGGCCCCACCGCGATTGAGGCGCTTTGCAACCGCTACTACGGGCATTTTGAGGGTGACGCGCAGGCATACCGGGATCAGGACGAATTGGCAGAGGAGCGCGCTGCGAGCGATCCGATACCGCGATTTTTGGCAGACCCGCGCGCAGCAGCCCTCTCGGCCGACAAGATCGCCGAGATCGATGCCGCGATTCTTGCCGAGATCGATCGCGGTTTTGAGGTGACGTATGCGGCAGCGGATCCAACCCCCGATAAGCTTTATACCGACGTTTACATTCATTACGAGGGGAGGCTGCGCTGATGAAGATGTCTATTCGAGAAGCCATCAACCAGACCTTGCATCAGGAGATGGCCCGTGACGAACGCGTCATCGTGATGGGGGAAGACGTCGCCAGTGACCAAGGTGGTGTCTATGGCATCACTGACGGGCTGCCCGCCAAGTATGGTTTGCATCGCGTTATCGATACCCCGATCACCGAGTCGGCGATTGTCGGTGCGGCGGGGGGCGCGGCCTTGACCGGATTGCGTCCAGTAGCGGAGCTGATGTTTGTCGATTTTCTCGGCGTGTGTTTGGATCAGATACTCAATCAGATTGCCAAATTCCGCTACATGTTCGGTGGGCAGGCGCGCACGCCTGTTGTGATTCGCACCATGATCGGTGCGGGCACAGGCACTGGGCCACAACACTCGCAAATTCTCTATCCGCTGCTGGCGGCGATTCCCGGTATCAAAGTGGTGACGCCCGCCAACGCGGCCGACGCCAAGGGATTGCTCACCACCGCGATTCGCGATGATGACCCCGTGATTTTCTGTGAGCATAAAGCGCTGTATATGGATGAATGTGAGGTGCCAGAGGGTGAATTCCTGTTGCCTTTTGGTCAGGCCAGAACCGCGGTCAGCGGCTCTGACATCACTATTGTGGGGATGTCGCGGACCGCGGTGCTCGCCGAAGAGGCGGCGGGTGTGCTTGCGCAGCGTGGTATCAGCGCGGAGGTTATTGACCTGCGTACTCTCTCGCCGTTGGACGAGGCGACGGTACTGGAAAGTCTCGCCAAGACCGGCCGGCTGGTGGTGGTGGATGAGGCGAATCCCTATTGCAGTATGGCATCGGAGATTGCGGGGCTGGCTGTCGAGCGTGGGTTCGATACCTTAGATGCCCCGGTGAGGCGGGTCACCTCTCCGCATACCCCGGTGCCGGCCACACCCTGCTTGGAGCTGGAGTATGTGCCCAGCGTCGACAAGATTATCGCCGCTGTCGATGAAACGCTGGCGTATTGATAGGAGAGTGTTAATGCAGTGCTTGCGTATGTTTTCTGTTCGTGTCTCCCTCGGTCTGTTGGGGTGGTGTGCGTTGCAGGCCAGTGCCGCCGTTGAGGCGCCAACCGCGGATGGTTTGGCGCTCTATCAGGCTAACTGTGCCGCCTGCCATGAGGGCAAGGTTCCCCGCGCGCCGCATATGATTACCTTCTCGATGCTGGGCGCCGAGGCCGTTTTATCGGCAATGAATGAGGGTGTGATGCGCGCGCAGGCGTCGGGACTCACGCCTGCGGAACGTCAGGTATTAGCTAGCTTCTTGGCTGGGGCTCCGGCTGAACCTGCGGCACCCGTCGTGAGTTGCCAGACGCCACTGGCGGCAGTGGCGGATGAAGATCCGGCTGCCATGCAGGGGTGGGGGGGTGACCTCCGTAACCGGCGCAGCGCAGCTGCCGCATCAACAGGCCTGAGCACTGACAATGTCGGCGCCTTGTCGTTGAAGTGGGTGTTTGCTTTTCCTAGGGCATTGCGGGCCC